>ERZ1030923.12-NODE-12-length-91645-cov-46.539033_pt1 | contig 91645 bp, 73 predicted proteins | sample MGYA00518601_ERZ1030923 | MGnify/ENA primary metagenome ERZ1030923 (study PRJEB33718, sample SAMN03159691) | human skin metagenome | collected 2014-05-20 | study: EMG produced TPA metagenomics assembly of the PRJNA266117 data set (Human skin bacterial metagenome... | reverse complement strand
GTTCGAGCAGCGCTGAACCGAATTTTCATTCTCAAGAAAACAGCAGCGAGGAAACCACCGAAGAGGCAACTTCTGAGAAAGAATCCACGCCTGAGAAGAAAGCTAAGACTACACAAGCTAAGGGCGCTAGCACTGGCCCCTCTACAGAGGAGAAGTGCGGAACTCTAGCCAATAACAAAATGGACGCGCCTGGTGGCACGCTTCAGCTGTTTTGCGACGGCACCTGGCAGTACCTCGCGCAAAAGAATTCCTCGAATTACCGACTTTTCTATTGGACCGATAATGAGTGGAAGTTGTACCGGTCAGACAATACGACTGGAGACTCCGTCAATCAGTGCTACGACAAGGGCAAGTTGGACAAGGCAGGCGCTCCGAGGGAGCTGACCAACCAGCTCCAACTCTGCGACTCTCAAGCAACGCCAACCCCCAAGGTCCGCGACAAGCCTATTACCGCCGAGGAGGAATTTCCGCCCGAAGATTATTGGTATGGCGAATGCGATGGTAGCTACGTGCTCATCGTGGAATCGGTCATCATCCCGCCGGCAACTGATCCGATTTCTGAGCCCTACCGAGTGCACAAGAAGTACCCAGGCTCCAAGATCATCCGGGGCGGCGCATGTAGTTCCCTGCGCAGCCACACTGAAAGCGGCCCTATCTATGCCATCATCTACGAAGCCGGCCACAGCGTGGACAAAGTATGCGAGCTTAAGGCCAAGTACGGCGGCAATGCCCGTTCCCTCAATAACGACGCGGATTTCTCTGACCCCTGCTAACCCAGATTCCGCGCTCAATTCCCTGTCACTCCCCTTCTGCTGCGTTGACTCCCTACCCCGCTACAACGCAGCGTGCGCCCCTTTGACCTTTCATCTACCGCCTCAATGTGAAAGCAATATCTTATGCCTAAATCATCTGCCCACCTAGGACGAATAAGTCGTATAGGCATTGCAACAAGCCTCGCCCTCATTAGTTTCTCCTTGGCTTCCTGCGATGACGAAACGTCGGATACAACCGCACAGGAGTTTTCAGTGGAGTCGCCGACAATGTCCGCTACAGAAGAAAGCAGCGATGCCAAGCCGAAAGAATCGCCCACTGACTCAGCTGCGACGGAAGAAGAAACTACTCGGCCGGTGCCCCCGAACGTCGTGATGGATGACGAGCAGCCGAGCCCGGAAGCCGACACCACTTCGTCGTGTGGCGCAGCTGATGCCCAAACAGCATTTTCCGAGGGAATATCCCAAGTCGCTCCGTGGGGCACCATCGGATGGGAGCTTTTCGATTCCTCCGGCTATGACCCCTGCGCATCCCTATCGTGGGAAACCCTGATGATTGAGGGAGGAACTAGTTCTTCGCCTTTCCACATCATGCTGTTTAATCACGGCGAATACTTAGGCACCGCAACGGCAAAGCCCTATGGATTCGCCCCCACTATTGAGCGCGTGAGTGATTCCGAGATCGCGGTAACCTACCACTGGCCGCGCGAAGGTGAAGGCAATGCCAACCGCTCAGGCACAACCAACGCAGGCTTCCGCTGGGATGAAGGACAGCAAAAGGTCATCATGTCCGGCGACGTACCGCCAACGGGATAAAGAATCTAGGATTGCCATTTCGGCTTTTCTTGGCCAGCGCTGTTGCTATTGTCGGGTTTGACTCGGCTTCCTGCTAATAGTCCCGCGAAAGGAAACTCGACCATGCTCAACAGCCTCGACCATTTCTTGCTTCAACTGCGTTCCGCAGCAGCAGTGGCTAGCGCCGGTGTTCTCTGCCTTTCCTTAACAGCCTGTGGAAGTGATTCTGCGGATCCAGAAGATTCGCCTTCTTTCTCTGCTGCAAAGGAAAGCGCTCCAGAAGCGAATCAAGCTCCCTCTTCCGCCGACGGAAATACTGAAGAAAAGCCCGCACAAAAGACCACTACCGTAGTCGAAACTCCTCCAGAGAAGAAGCAGGACGAGAGTGCACCTAGCCGGGGTCAAGACAATGGTGGCTCTTCTGAGTGCAGCTCCGACAATGACGAGAGTGCCTATGAAAAGGCAATCGCTCAGGTCGAACCATATCCAGGACTTGATAGGCCGTGGAGGCCTTTTGACTCCAATTTTGACCCGTGCGCAGATCTTTCGTGGATAACCGTCACGCTTGAAGGAGCGACCGCTTCCTCGCCATATCACATCCTGCTTTTCCACAATGGCGAATACCTAGGAACGGCCACTGCAAAGGCATACGGGTTTTCGCCAAAGGTCAGCCGAGTGGATGATTCCGAGATTGCAGTCACCTACCGCTGGCCAAAGGAAGGTGAGGGCAACGCTGAGGCATCGGGGACAACACAAGCCGGCTTCCGCTGGGATGAAGGTGCGCAAAAGGTAGTCATGTCCGGCGACGTACCGCCTATGCAATAGCTCGATGTAAAACAAGCACGTTTCGCTAAAATTTCACCAGTTAGGCGGCGAAACGTGCTTGTTTTGTGCGCTGCGTGACGCCAAGCGACTGTGGGGCATCAAGGGGGTGCGGGAAGCCAAGAAATGGCCGCGTTCTAGGCTTTCGCGGGGAGATAGGGGCGGTTATCGTGGCCGTAACGTAGCCGAAGGAGAGATAGGGATGAGCGAGAAAACGTTTCAGCAGAAGTTCGGGGCTTTCGCACTGGTGGCGGCGGTTGTCCTGCTGATCGTGAACTTGACCGTAGTAGGGCCTACGGTGTTCGGTATCTCCACGCCGCTGCTGCTCGGCATCACGGGCACCATAATGATGCGCGGTGAGAGAAGCAGCAGCGGCGCAAAGGATGACTAGCGCAGGCGGTGGCCTACGAAGCCGGCGGCAAGGGTGTTGCCGGAGGATTGATCGATGAGCAGGAAGTTGCCCACCGCGCCGCGGGCGGCATAGTCCTCGACGGGGAGCTCGGCCTGGGTCTGGATGGTGATGTGAGCGATGTCGTTCATGGCGACAGACTCGGGGTCCTCGACATCGGAAACGCCATCAAGATCCAGGGTGCGGGTGACGGCGGCGACGCGGGCCTTAACCAGGGAAGAGCCGTAGCGCAGCTTGAGCATCTGGCCGGGCTTAATGTCCTTTTCGGTCAGGCCGACAACGGTGGCGTCGAACTCGCGAGTGGCCGCGGGGCGCTGGGGGCCGGCGAGGAGATCGCCGCGGGCGAGATCGACGTCGTCGGCAAGCAGGAGCGTCACGGAGTCGCCGGTGGCGGCGGAGTCGGCCGGACCGTCAGCAGTGTCGATCTGGGTAATGGTGCTGGTGCGGCCTTCAGGGAGGCGAACCTCGTCGCCCACGGAGATGGAGCCCGCCTTCACGCGGCCGGCGTAGCCGCGGTAATCGGAGGCGTGCTCGCGGATGACGTACTGGATGGGGAATCGGAAGTCCAGCTCATCGGCGCGGCCGGTGGCCACGGGGACGGTCTCGAGAACCTCGAGGACGGTCGGGCCGGTGTACCACGGCATAGTGGTGGAGCGCTCGACCACGTTATCGCCCTTGAGCGCGGAAATCGGTACCACGGTGGTATCGGTGATACCCAGGCGGGTGGCGATTTGGTTGAACTCGGACTCGATATCGCGGAAGACCTGCTCGTCGTAGTCCACCAGGTCAATCTTGTTCACCGCGAGGACCACGTGGCGCACGCCGAGGAGGGCGGCCACGTTGAGGTGGCGGCGGGTTTGTTCGACAACGCCATGGCGGGCGTCGATAAGAAGCACCACCACCTGGGAGGTGGACATGCCGGTGACCGTATTGCGGGTGTACTGCACGTGGCCGGGGGTATCGGCGAGGATGAAGGTGCGCTTATCCGTAGCGAAGTAGCGGTAGGCCACGTCGATGGTAATGCCCTGCTCGCGCTCGGCACGCAGGCCGTCGACAAGCAAGGAAAGGTCCATGCCGTCGAAGCCGCGGTCCGTGGAGGTGCGCTCCATGGACTCGACCTGGTCCGCGAGCACGGACTTGGTGTCATAGAGCAGGCGGCCGACGAAGGTGGACTTGCCGTCATCAACGGAGCCGGCAGTGCACAGGCGCAGGGTATCGCGCTGCTTGAGGGCGCCGACATTCGGCGTGAGGGTCGTAGTCATCAGAAGTAGCCTTCCTTCTTGCGGTCCTCCATGGCGGACTCGGAAAGTTTGTCATCGGCGCGGGTGGCGCCGCGCTCGGAAAGGGTGGAAATGGAGATCTCCGCGAGCACCTCGTCCGGGGTCGACGCGGTAGATTCCACGGCGCCGGTGCAGGACATATCGCCCACGGTGCGGTAGCGCACGGTGCGGGTTTCCAGCTCCTCGCCCTCGGCCGGGCCGCCCCATTCGCCAGGTGCTAGCCACATGCCATTGCGCTTGAATACCTCGCGCTTATGCGAGTAGTAGATGGAGGGCAGCTCCAGTTCGCGGGCGCCGATGTATTCCCAAATATCGGATTCGGTCCAGTTGGAGATGGGGAAGACGCGGACGTTTTCGTCGGCCATCTTGCCGCCGTTGTACAGGTCCCACAGCTCGGGGCGCTGGCGGCGGGGATCCCAGCCGCCGAAGGAATCGCGGATGGAGAAGATGCGTTCCTTGGCGCGGGCGCGCTCCTCGTCGCGGCGGGCGCCACCGCACACGGCGTCATATTCGCGCTCGGCGATGGTCTCTACCAGCGGCACCGACTGCAGCGGGTTGCGGGTACCATCGGGGCGCTCCTGTAGGTCGCCGCGGTCGATCCAATCCTGGACGCGGGCGACGTGCAGGCGGGCACCGGATTCTTCGACGAGGCGGTCGCGGAAGTCGATGACCTCGGGGAAGTTATGCCCGGTATCGACGTGGAGGAGCTCGAACGGAACCGTGGCCGGAGCGAAGGCGCGGCGGGCCAACTCGAAGACAACAACGGAATCCTTGCCTCCCGAAAAGAGGATGCCTACCTTGTCGAATTGGCCGGCCACCTCGCGCAGGATGTGGATGGACTCGTTTTCTAGGTCTTTTAGGTGTGGGGAAAGTGTGCTCATTATTCGTGTAACCCGCATTCTGTCTTGCCGTCTGCAAATACGCGCCCGGATCGGGCATCGTCGCCTTCGCCAACTGGGAAGGTCAGCGGGGCGCAGCCGATGGAGCGGTATCCCTGCAGGGTGAGTGGGTGGATGATGAGGTCGTTGTCCTCGATATAGCGGTCCGTATCGTCCAGATCCCAGGTAATGATGGGCGAGATCTTTAGCCGACCGGTGCGGTCGAGACTCAGCGCCGGGGCGGTGGCGCGGTGCTCGGAATCGGCGCGGCGCAGGCCGGTGACCCAGCCGGCGTAGGGGTCCATCGCCATATTTAGCGGCTCAACCTTGCGCATGCGGTTATAGGCCGCGGTATCGCGAGCGTAGAGGCGCGGACCGTACACCTCGTCTTGCTCTTCCGGGGTGAGCAAAGGCAGCACGCGAACAAGTGGGAGGTCCGGGTAGCGCTTTTCTACCTCGTCGGCTACCTGCAGGGTTTCCTGGAAGTGCCAGCCGGTATCGATGAACAGCAGGTCCGCATCGAGCCCAGCACGGTGGGCGAGTTCGGCCAAGACCGTATTTTCCATGGACATGGTCACGGCCAAGCGGCCGGGTGCGTGCTCGGCGGCCCATTCGGTAATGGTTTCCGCTGAGGCGTCATAAAGCTTATCCGCCCACTGGTCCACCAATTGCTGGTTGCGCGCGGCTACCTCGGCGTCCAGCGGCGCGGTATCGCGCGTGCCTTCCGGGGAGATGCTGGGGTCGCGGTAGTTCTTGCCACCGTCCAGCAGGTTCGTCGTTGGGTTCATGCCGTCACACATTAGGCAAAACCCCGAGGCGGCGCAGCGGATTCTGGGCGAAAAGCCGCTGAGCTTGGCGGGAGGTGCGAATAAAAAGTTTCCAATCCGTACCAAGCGGACTAGATTTACAGACAAGACAGTCTATTGCGGGCGTCCGCGCCCCGCACAAGGAGGCACTTTCATGCAGCGTATAGCCATCATCGGGGAGGGCCCGGCAGCCCTATCCACCGCCGAGAAGCTTATCAGCGCTGGCATGTGTGTAGACCTCATTACCCAGTGCACCGCACCATTCGGTCTACTCCGCCGCTTTGCAGGCTTGGCAGGCGTGCTGGGCGACGCCGTCACGGGCTCCCACTGCGGCCCCGGCACCACTCCCCGCTTGCGTCTTATCGGCAACGTACGGGTAGGGCCAGGCGGCGATATCACGCAGAACGAAATCCACCGCTTGGCTGCCTCGGGCAATCGCGAGCTACTCGTATTGGAGCTCAAGGCTCGCGGCGTGGCCGTCACCACGTGGGAAGGCCTATGCGCCCCACTGCAGGATTTTGAAGACTGGCGCAGCGTCATCACCCGCGCGCAGCTGGCTCACGTGGGGATTTAGCAGCAATTACCGACTAGCGCCCCACCCACCACAGGTATAAACTTGCACGGCTACCCAGCCACGGCAAGGAAAGGGGCGCGAGTCCATGGATCTGGTTCGCATTCTCATTACACGGTCGGCGCCGTATACGCCGTATTTCATCGCGGTACTTGTCCTGCAGGCCTTGTCAACAGCTGCCACGCTGTACCTTCCATCGCTTAATGCCAAGATCATCGATGAAGGTGTGGCTCAGGGCGATGTGGACTTCATCTGGCGCACCGGCGGCATCATGCTGGCCGTAGCCTTTGCCCAAGTCATCACCGCCATCGGCGCGGTATGGTGCGGCAGCCGCACCGCCATGGGCGTCGGCCGAGATCTACGCGGCGAGGTCTTCCGCCACGTTAATTCCCTGTCCTCTGAGGACATGAGCCGTTTCGGCACACCTACGCTTATTACCCGCGGCACCAATGACGTCCAGCAGGTGCAAATGGTCTACATGATGATGCTGAACTTCATGGTGACCGCACCCATCATGTCCATCGGCGGCATCATCATGGCCGTGCGCGAAGACGCCGGTATGTCCTGGCTAGTGTGGGTATCCGTGGCGGTTTTGCTCGGCACCATCTCCGTTATCATTTCCCGCCTCATGCCGCTCTTCCGCTCTATGCAGGACAAGCTGGATTCCATCAATGGCACCCTGCGCGAGCAGATCACCGGCATCCGCGTGGTGCGCGCCTTCGTGCGCGAGGCTTATGAGTCCGAGCGCTTCACCGAGGAAAATAAGAATATTACTCGCCTGTCCTTGAACATCGGCCGGCTTTTCGTGGTGATGTTCCCGCTCATCACGGTGATCCTCAATGTGGCCACGGGCGCGGTCCTGTGGTTCGGTGGCCACCGCGTGGACGAAGGCTTGGTCAACGTCGGCTCGCTCACCGCATTCCTGCAGTACCTGCTCCAGATTCTGGCGGCGGTCATGATGGGCACCTTCATGGCGATGATGCTGCCGCGCGCCATCATTTGCGCCCGCCGCATCACTGAAGTTCTCAACCATGAGCCGTCCATTACCCCACCGGAATCCACCACGACGCCGGAGACTTCCGCCGGTACGGTGGAATTTCGCAATGTCAGCTTTTCCTATAGCGGCGCAGAGGCACCGGTGCTAGAGGATATTTCCTTTAGCGCACAGCCCGGAACTAGCACGGCCATCATCGGTTCCACGGGCTCGGGCAAGACTACGCTCATCTCCCTCATTCCCCGCCTGTACGTCCCAACCGAGGGCCAGGTGCTTATCGACGCCACCCCTACCACCTCTCTGGCCCGCCAGGACATCGTCCAGCGCGTGTCCCTCGTTCCGCAAAAGGCCTACCTTTTCAGTGGAACGGTCGCTTCCAACCTGCGCCTTGGTCGCCCAGAAGCCACCGATGAGGAGCTCTGGGAGGCGCTGCGCGTGGCTCAGGCGGACTTCGTAGAAGACTTGGACATGCCCATCGCACAGGGCGGCACCAACGTCTCCGGTGGCCAGCGCCAGCGCCTGTCCATTGCGCGCATGCTTGTTGCCCGCCCGCTGGTCTATCTCTTCGATGATTCCTTCTCCGCGCTGGACGTGGCCACCGATGCCAAGGTGCGCGCCGCAATGCGCGCCTCCTTTGCCGAGCGCGAGCAGCCGGTGACCAGCATTATCGTCGCCCAGCGCGTGGCATCTATCCGCGATGCGGACCAGATCCTGGTGCTGGACGCCGGCCGCATCGTTGACCGCGGCACCCACGAGGAGCTCCTTGGCCGCTGCGCGGTCTACCAAGAAATCGTTGATTCCCAAGAAACCGCCGGCGTTGCAGGAGGCGAAAACTAATGGCTGAAAACACCACCTCTACCGCCGAGTCCACGGATGCCGGTTTTGATTCGATGGACGGCTCCGCACCCCGCCAGGCCAAGAATTTCTGGCCCTCCACCAAACGCCTTTTCTCCCTGCTTGCTCCCTTCAAGCGCCACCTGTGGGCCGTCGCAGCGATGAATATCGTCTGCATCTTCTTGGCCGTGGTAGCCCCGAAGATCATGGGCAAGGCCATGGACGTCATCTTTGCCGGCGTCATTTCGCGCAACCTGCCCTCTAATATTTCCGCCGAGCAAGCCATTGCGGGCCTGCGCGCTGAGGGCCAGGAGCGCTTTGCGGATATGGCCTCCGCGATGGACTTCGTCCCCGGTGAAGGCATCGATTTTAACCATCTGGGCACGCTCATTATCACCGTGATCGCGATGTACATCGTCTCCTCTGGCTTCCAGTGGTGGCAGGGAGCCATCCTCAACAAGTTAAGCATGGATATCGTGTTTGACCTGCGCGAGCGCGTAGAGGCGAAGATTAATGCGCTGCCTCTCAACTACTTTGATTCCCAGCAGCGCGGCGATATCCTTTCGCGCACCACCAATGACATCGACAACGTACAGCAGGCCCTGCAGCAGGCGCTATCGCAGCTGTTTTATGACGCGTTGCTGGTCATTGGCATCACCATCATGATGTTCAGCGTCTCCTGGCAGCTCGCTCTGGTGGCTCTACTGTCCCTGCCGCTTACCGGTCTAGTTATCGGCGTCATCGGTAACCGCTCGCAGCGCCAATTCAAAACCCAGTGGCGCTCCACCGGTCAACTCAACGGCCAGGTAGAAGAATCCTTCTCCGGCCACGATCTAGCCATCGTCTTCGGCCGTACTGAGGCCATGACGGAGGAATTCGACAAGCGCAATGAGGAGCTCTACCGCTCCGCAGCTAAGGCTCAGTTCCTCTCCGGCATCATGATGCCCATCATGCAGTTCCTGTCCTACCTGTCCTACGTCGCCATCGCGGTACTGGGCGGCCTGCGCGTGGCCAATGGCCACATGACTCTGGGCGCTGCCACTGCATTTATCCAGTACTCCCGTGAGTTCAACCAGCCACTCGGCCAGCTCGGCGGCATGATGCAGCAGGTGCAATCCGGCGTGGCCTCGGCCGAGCGCGTCTTTGAGCTTCTCGACGCCGAAGAGCAAGCCCCTGGCACCACCGACGAGGACCTTCCCGGCCGCGCCCAAGGGCTTGTGGCGTTCCAAGACGTTGACTTCTCCTACGCGGAGGACAAGGAGCTCATCACCGGCCTCAACCTGCAAGTGGAGCCTGGCCAGACCGCGGCCATTGTCGGCCCCACCGGTGCCGGCAAGACCACCCTGGTCAACCTGCTCATGCGCTTCTATGAGCTAGATGGCGGTCAGATTCTCATTGATGGGCACGATATCGCCCGCATGCCCCGCCAGACGCTGCGTTCTCAGGTGGGCATGGTGCTCCAGGACGCCGTGCTCTTTAAGGGCTCGATCATGGAAAACATCCGCTACGGCCGCTTGGACGCGACGGACGAAGAGGTCATCGCTGCGGCAAAGGCAACCTATGTAGACCGCTTCGTTCACGCGCTGCCCGATGGCTACGACACCATCATCGACCAAGACGGCGGCGCAATCTCCGCCGGCGAGCGCCAGCTCATCACCATCGCCCGCGCGTTCTTGGCCCAGCCCGCGCTGCTCATCCTCGATGAGGCCACCTCTTCGGTCGATACCCGTACCGAGGTCCTCGTCCAAGAGGCGATGAACGCGCTGCGCGCAGACCGCACCTCCTTCGTCATTGCCCACCGCTTGTCCACCATTCGCGATGCTGACCTCATCCTCGTCATGGAAAACGGCACCATCGTGGAACAAGGCTCGCACGACGATCTCCTTGCGGCACAAGGCGCATACTGGCGTCTACACCAGTCCCAGTTCGCTCAAGGGTAGACCTTCCCCGGCGGCGAGCTACTCCAGCCCTACCGTCACGGTCGGCGCGTTGAAGTGGGCGCCCTTGAGGTTCACCAGCTCAAGGGTGACATCGCGCAGCTCAATGTGGTCCATGATTACGTCGGGCACCTCCGCATCGGGGACGGGGTGCGACTCTGGAACACCGAGCTTGTCCAACACGGCATTGATATCGTCGCGGCTTAAATCGATTTCCGCCTGCGGTGCAGAAACCTTACCCACCGCCGGGGTGGCCTTAAGCTCGGTAGCCATAATGGTCACCGGTCCGCCGCGTACCTGGGTGGTATCCCCTCCCGTGGTCAACATGCCATCGCCGTAGCGGCCCGGCAGCGTAATGGCGAGGTTGTCGATGTCGAGGTTGTCGCCCTTCAGCTCCAGGACCCGCACATCACCGCTGGCGGTGGGGAAAGTACCCAAGGATACGGTGACATTCTTCGTCAGCGTCACCGTATCCGCGAAGACGGTACTGAAGTACGGAACCGCCGGGGCATTTTGCGCATTAACCCGCTCGGAACCGCTTACACCAGCGACCACCAAAGCACAGGTCAGCACGGCTAGGAAGCTACGCGCCGCCCGCGGCATCGCCCTCGTCATTGTTCAGCTGCTTCCTTGGCGCGGCGCTCCTTCTCCCCTGGCTGCCAGGCAAAGGTAAAAGCTCCGCCGATAATGCCAAGCAAGGAGCCGATAATGAAGCCACCCAAATTGGACGTCGGCAAGGCGATAATGGCCACGATGATGCCTAGCACCCCGACATAATTCGAGGTTGCCGGCTGGAACCACGCGCCAAGGCCGAACATAGCCAACAACACACCAATAAGCAGCGTAGATACGCCAGAAATAGTGGAGATCATGACCAAAAGGTCAGAAATATGGATGGTGATATAGGCCGGCGCGGCAATGATGATGCCAGATAGGATGAGCAATAAGCCGGGGATAAACGGTCGGCCGGTGCGCCAGCGGCGAAAGCGCTGCCAAGCACTAGGCTTGGATTCCGCGCCCGATGTCTCGACTGTCGGGAGGGTCTGTGTTTCTTCCGTGGTGGACTCAGCAGCCATTATCGGACCCCCTTCTCACCGTCACTCCCACATTCTTGGCAGAAAGGCGCTGCGCGCCCACGGAGGTAGCCTTCACATCATCGGCCTTGAGGGAGACCTGCTTGGAATAGAGGCCCCAAGTGCCGGGATCTGCGGTATCGCTGAGCTGATTGGCATCGATGCCCACGTTGACATCCTGCATCACCAAGGAACCATCCACGTCGGTCGCACCGACCAGCAGGCTATCGGACTCCACGCTGCCCTCACCCTCGGCCTTCAAAGCTAGGGTGGCCTCTCCACCAACACCGGGCACCTTCGGGACCGTCACAGAAAGGCACAGGTCAGAGACCTTCGCATGCTCCAGCTTGATGCGTGCTACGGGAAGGTGTTCTTCGGCCTTTTGATCATCATCAACAAAAAGCGAAAAGCCCTCTCCATCCAAGTGCCCCATGGTGATTTTAAAGAAGCTACCGGAAAGGGCCAGGTTCGCGGTCAAGCCGCCCTGCGCCACGGCGAATCCAGTAACACCAAAGGCAGCAAGGCCTGCGGTCAAGGCCACCGCGGCCTTGGTGATATTGGTTTTGCCCATGGCGGTTTACCCTTTCTGCGGCAGTCTCGGTCTTCTTCTTGCCCGGCCACATTACGGACGCCGACACTGTATTATTCCGCCGCCGTGCACAGCACGTTTAGCAGAATATGGCGGCCGAGTTTCTCATCTTGACAGTGTACAGCCCACCCCACCGCGATACCGCACTGAATGCAGACTCTGGGATTTCCACCCCTAGGCTTTAAGGTAGATAACAACGTGGAGCATCAGTATTAAAGGAGCACGCATGACCACCGTGTTCGGTTGGATCGCTGTAGCCGCATCGATTCCGGTGTGGCTGTACTTTTTCACCCGCGTATGGGCCCTCTTTAAGTTCATCCGCTCCGGCGGACCCACCCAGCTTAAGCGCACCGATAGTCCGGGTAAGCGTTTATGGCGCGTAATTGCAGAGGTCTTTGGCCACTCCCACTTCAAGGGTAAACCGCTGGTCAATGCCGCCCACTGGCTGGTAATGGTGGGCTTCCTCTTTGGCATTTTGGTGTGGTTTGAGGCCTATATCCAAACCTTCGCGCCGGATAAGGGCTGGCCGTGGCTCAGCCACTGGCCGGTTTACCACTTCGTCGAGGAAGTTTTGGGCATCGCGACGGTCCTAGGTATTGGCTTCCTTATCGGCGTGCGCTTCAAACTCGGCGATACTGAGCGCGGCAGCCGCTTCTTCAACTCCCAGACCGCCGCGGCGCGCTGGGTAGAGTTCATTGTCTTTTCTGAGGGACTCGGCATGATCCTGGTGAAGTCCACCAAGATCGCCACCTACGGCGGCGGCTCCGCCTGGGCGGATTTCTTGAGCATCCATCTAGCCAAGCTCTTCCCCGAATCCCCGGCATTGGTGAGCTTCTTCGCCCTGTTCAAGCTGCTGTCCGGCATGCTGTTTATTGTCTTCATTTCCCGCAATTTCCAGTGGGGCGTGATGTGGCACCGCTTCACCAGCTTTTTCAACATCTTCTTCCAGCGCAACGCCACCGGTGAAAAGGCGCTGCAATCCCTGCCCACCCCGGACTTGGAAGAAGACATCACCCCGGGTAGCTGGAAGATGCTGCTGGATTCCACCTCGTGTACCGAGTGCGGCCGCTGCCAAGAACTATGCCCGGCGTGGAATACCGAAAAGCCGCTGAGCCCCAAAAAAGTCATGATGGACCTGCGCCAGGGCGCACTGGATAACTACAACCCGCACGAGGGCCTGGACGTGCTGTCCATGGCCGGCGTTATCGATGATGACGTGCTCTGGTCTTGTACCAACTGCGGTGCGTGCGTGGATCAGTGCCCTACCGATATTGAGCACATCGATCACATTGCGGACCTGCGCCGCTTCAAGGTGCTTGCGGAATCGGACTTCCCTTCCGAGCTCACCGGCCTGTTTAAGAATATGGAAAACAAGGGCAATCCATGGGGCCGGAATAATTCTGAGCGCCGCGCCTGGATCGATGAGGCCCGCGCCGATGGCATCGATGTCCCCGTCATTGGTGAAGACGAGGCCGACTTCTCCGATATGGAATACCTGCTCTGGGTGGGCTGCGCCGGTGCTTATGATGACGATGGCCGCCGCACCACCCGTGCCGTAGTAGACCTGCTGCATACCGCAGGTGTGAAGTTTGGTGTGCTCTCCACAGGCGAGACCTGTACAGGCGATCCCGCCCGCCGCGCTGGCAACGAGTTCCTCTTCCAGATGATGGCGCAGCAAAACGTAGAAACCCTCAACAACGCCTTTGACGGTGTACCGGAGGGCCAGCGCAAGATCATCACCACTTGCCCACACTGCTTTAACACCATCCGCAACGAGTACCCGGACTTTGACGGGCATTTCGACGTCTTCCACCACACTCAGCTGCTCAACCGCCTGGTACGCGAAGGCCTGCTCAAACCAGTGCCGCGCACGCCGGAGAACCGCAAGCCGATTACCTACCACGACCCTTGCTTCCTCGGCCGCCACAACAAAGTCTTCGATCCCCCACGCGAACTACTCGAGGCCACCGGCGTGGAGCTGCGCGAGATGGACAAGAACCGTGATGAAGCCTTCTGTTGTGGCGCCGGCGGCGCCCGCATGTTCATGGAGGAAAAGCTCGGCACTCGCATCAATGACTTCCGCACCGAGCAGGCCCTAGAGACCGGCGCGGAAGAAATCGCCACCGGCTGCCCCTTCTGCAATGTCATGATGACCGGCGGCGTGAAGTCCTTGGCGCAGGATTCCACCCCCACCACCAAGGTCAATGACGTGGCGGTTATGCTGCGCAATTCCATCGCGCTCGACGAGTCCGGCACCCTGCCGGAGCCCCACCCCAAGGCGTTCCTGGCCACCCCTGTGCGCCACCAAAAGTCCGAGGGCACCACTGACGCCCCGCTTGCCGACGCCCCTACTTCCGCCACCCCAAACACCACCCACACCCCGGCCGCATCGGCACCAGCACCAGCCCCCGCCGCTCCTGCAGCACCAGCCGCACCCGCAGCGCCGGCTGCACCGCAGACTCCCGCGGCACCAAGCGCACCCACCCCGCCAAGTGCTCCAGCAGCACCTGCGCCCAAGGCACCAGCAGCTCCAACACCGCCTAGCGCACCCACAACGCCCGCGGCCCCGGCCGCACCAACTGCGCCACAAGCTCCCCAGCCACCAGCAGCTCCAGCTGCTCCTGCTGCTCCTGCTGCACCGAGCGCTCCTACCCCACCAAGTGCTCCAGCAGCACCAGCGCCCAAGGCACCAGCAGCTCCAACACCGCCTAGCGCACCCGCAACGCCCGGGGCCCCGGCCGCACCAGCTGCACCGCAAGCTCCGCAAGCACCAGCGGCTCCAGCCGCTCCCGCTGCACCGAGCGCACCCACCCCGCCAAGTGCCCCAGCAGCACCTGCACCCAAGGCACCAGCCGCACCGACGCCGCCTGCAGCGCCAGCAGCTCCGGCAGCACCAGCCGCACCGGCGGCCCCGAAACCTCCACAGGCTCCTACTGCGCCCACCCCTCCAAAGGCTGAGCCGCCAGCCGCACCAACCCCGCCAGCACCTCCGGCGGCTCAGGGACCACCGGCGTCGGAAAGCGTGCCCAAGCCACCTGAATCTGAGTAGGCGCGCAGGGGCATTGGTGCGTACGCTGTAGTCCATGCATTTTAATGCGGGACTCCCCACCGATGCCCTGCTGCTGGCGGCAGGCGCAACCGAAAATACAAATTCCCTCGTCTCTTTCGCCTGGATTATGGCCGCGGCGCTACTCGCGCCGCTGGTCTCTTATATGTTGGGCTACCGCCTGCCGTCGGTGGCCCTCTTGCTGATTTTCGGCATGATTATTGGCCCTTCCGTACTCGACCTCGCGGCCGAGGACGAAGGAATCGAAATGCTCAAGGAACTCGGCGTGGGCGCGCTGTTCCTTCTCGCCGGCTTTGAGATTCAAATCTCTACCCTCAAAACCAAAGAAGCCGGAACGGCACTATCTACCTGGATTATCTGTGCCCTCGCCTGTGGCGTGGGCGCCTACTTCTTGGTGGATAACGTGCCCGGTGCCATCGTCGTCGCCTTGGCGCTGACATCAACGGCGCTGGGCACGCTCACGCCGATGCTGAAACAGGACCGCATTCTGGGTACCAAGGTGGGCAACTCCGTGATGATTCACGGTGCCATTGGTGAGGTCGCCCCCATTACCGCAATGGCGCTACTGCTGGGTACTCGTTCCACGCTGACGACGATGATCATTTTGTTGTTCTTCATCATCATCGCCGTTGCCGTCGCCGTCATGCCAGCGGCCATCGCCTCGGCCATCCCTTGGGTGAAGACCGCCTTTATCTCCGGTGCGGGCTCCACCAACCAGACGATCTTGCGTCTTATCATCCTGATTCTGGCCATCCTCATGGCGGTTACGGCAGTCTTCGAACTCGATATCGTGCTCGGCGCCTTTGCCGCTGGCATTATTTTGAACCGCATCATCCCGGATGAATTCCACCGCCGCCTTGAACACCGCCTCGATGTGGTGTTTTATTCGATGCTCATCCCGGTCTTCTTTGTTGTCTCCGGCATGAGCATTAGCTGGGATACCATCGCCAATAATCCGTGGAAGGTGCTGGGCATTCCAGCCCTTATTCTGGTCACGCGTGGTCTACCGGTCTTCCTGCGCGAAAACGTAGCGCATACCGGATCCGATATTGAAACCATCCGCGAGCGCCTCCAAGTGGGCTTGTATTCCGCCACCGGTCTGCCAATCATCGTGGCGGTAACCACCTTGGCGGTGAACTCCAAGATTATGGAACCCGAAAATGCTTCCATCTTTGTCTCCGGCGGCGCACTTACCGTCGCCCTCTTCCCATTCCTCGCCAGCCTGGTGGGTGGAAAGAAGCAGCCCGAGAAGAAAGACGAGGCGAACCCTACCGCTGAGCCCAAGGACCTATAGGCAGCGTTCGCTAAGAGCACGTCCCTAGCAGGAAGGAAATTTCCTAGACTGGGAAGCGTGAGTAATAACTTTGGTTCTTCCCCTATCAATCGGACAATGCGCCTGTCCGATTCCGAGCGCAACGATGCCATCAATGACCTCGCCCGCGCCGTGGGTGAAGGCCGGTTAACCATGGAGGAGTTCGAGGACCGCTCGGACGACGTCATGCGCGCCCACACCCACCAAGACCTCGTGCCCGTCTTTCAAGACATTCCGGCGCGTGGTTCCCACGAGGTCAAGGTCTATTCCCGCGGTGAGGTCACGCGCGCCCATAATGCGGGCAAGAAGCCAAAGTTTGCGACCGCACTTTCCGGCTCGGTGCTGCTTGCTGTTGCCAGCCCAACGCTTATCGTGATGAGCGCGACCTTAAGCAGCCCATGGCTTTTGCTGGGAGGCGCGGTAGCAGCCGCACTCATCCCTATCCTGTGGATTCTGCTCTACGTTGCCAAGGTGGGCCCTTCCTCGTGGCACGCCCCGTCCGTGCGCCAGATTGAGCGGCAGCAGCTGCGTGAGATTCGCGCTCTCACGGCGCATGAGCGCGCGCAGCAAAAAATGATCGAAGAAAAGATGTGGGCCGAGCGCCGTATGCAAGCTGGCGAAATTACCGGCCAAGCCATGGATCTGGCCAAGCGGAAGTTCAGCGAGTGGAATAAAAAATAGTCATCGCCGGTGTTGAAGCATTTTGTGTCGCTGTGAATCGTGGCACAATATTCCCATGACTTCTCCCAAACACCGCATCTTTGACCAATCCGACAAACTCAAGGGCGTCGCGTATGACATTCGCGGCGAGGTCTCTGCGGAAGCGGAACGCATGGAGCTCGATGGGCACACCATCTTGAAACTCAACACCGGTAACCCAGCCGTCTTTGGCTTCGAGGCTCCCGATGTCATCATGCGCGATATGATCGCTGCCCTGCCTACTTCCCAGGGCTATTCCACCTCCAAGGGAATCATTTCTGCTCGTCGGTCCATTGTTACCCGCTACGAGCTTGAAGATTTTCCGCCCTTTGATATCAACGATGTCTTCTTGGGCAATGGCGTCTCCGAGCTCATCAGCATGACCACCCAGGCGCTGCTTAATAATGGCGATGAGGTTCTCATCCCAGCGCCGGATTATCCGCTGTGGACCGCAGCTACGTCCCTGGCAGGCGGCACCCCGGTGCACTACTTATGCGATGAGGAGGATGACTGGAATCCATCCATCGAGAACATCGAGTCCAAGATTACGGATAAAACCAAGGCCATCGTGGTCATTAACCCGAATAACCCAACGGGTGCGGTCTACTCGCGCGAAGTTTTGCAGAAGATTGTCAACATCGCCCGCGAGCATAACCTGCTCATCTTGGCTGATGAGATCTATGACCGCATTCTTTATGACGGCGCGCAGCACATCTCCATCGCTTCGCTGGCCCCTGACCTGCTCACCATCACGTTCAATGGCTTATCCAAGGCCTATCGCGTGTGCGGCTACCGCGCTGGTTGGATGGTGCTCACCGGCCCTAAGCACCACGCCCGTGGCTTCATCGAGGGACTGGAGCTCCTAGCCGGAACGCGCCTGTGCCCAAACGTCCCAGCACAGCATGCTATCCAGGTGGCGCTAGGCGGCCGGCAGTCCATCTACGAGCTCACCGGTACCGGCGGGCGCCTGTTGCGCCAGCGCAATATCGCCTACGAGAAGCTCAATGAGATTCCGGGCGTTTCTGCGGTAAAGCCCATGGGCTCGCTTTACCTCTTCCCGCGCCTGGATCCGAACGTGTATGAAATCCATGATGATGCCAAACTCATGCTGGATATTTTGAAGGCGGAAAAGATCCTCATGGTGCAGGGAACCGGCTTTAACTGGCCGAACCCGGATCACTTCCGCGTAGTCACGCTGCCGTGGGCATCCCAGATCGAAAACGCCATCGAGCGCCTTGGCAACTTCCTGGTGAGCTATAAGCAGTAGCTTTCTCCCCCACCAGTTGCTAATGATATTGATATTCCATAACAATATAGTGCATGGGAAGACATTCTGCGGCACCTAAGCCTCAGCCGACCCCTAGTTCATGGGGTCGGCTCTCTACTTCGATAACTCAGCATCCATGGCGATTAACTTTGCTCGGCGTGCTCGTCACAGCGCTTATTGCCACCATTGCGGGCATGGCAGTGCTGTGGCCTCAGAGTCCAGCCTCCGAGCACACCTCCACCGATTTTCGGCAAACCTATGCCCTCAACCACCCACAGGTCGAGGGCACGGTCGATACGACAGACCACTCGGCTTGCCAATCGGAACTTACTGGGCAGGCCTTCGATACACCGCCACTTATTCCTGGGACTGAGGAAGTGCAGTGCGACCGTGCCCTGGTCAATATCACCTCCGGCGAGGACGAAGGTCGCATGACCCAATTGGTCACCTACGGCAATGCCGGCGATCCGCAGCTTAAACCGGGCGACAAAATTGTTCTTTCCAAAGCAGATGACCCTTCCGGCGCTGCGTCCTATGCTTTTGCTGATTATCAGCGCACCAGAAGCCTAGCTCTGTGGGCAGTTATCGTGGCCGTCGTCATTATCGCTTTTGCGGCCTGGCATGGCGTGCGCGCCCTTATCGGCTTGACGCTCAGCCTAGGCGTGATCTTTGCGTTCCTCGTCCCCGCTCTTATCGACGCCCATAACCCCCTCTGGTCCGCCCTTGTTGCCTGTTCCGCCATCATTCTGTTCGCCGTTCCTCTCGTCCACGGCCTGAATTGGAAATCGGCATCGGCGGTGGGCGGCTCCCTTATCGCTCTCATTCTTGCAGCAGCGTTAGCGTGGGCCGCTATCGATAGTTCGCAGCTACAAGGCTATAGTTCCGAGGACAACCTGAAGCTACTTCTTTATATGCCCAACGTGTCCATCGTGGGCGTGCTCTTATGCGGTTTTGTGGTCGGTGCCTTGGGCAGCCTTGCCGACGCCGCCGTGGCCCAAGCATCCACCATTACCGAACTCCACGGAGCGGACCCTGATGCTCGCCCTTCACAGCTTTTCCTCTCCGCAATGAAGGTGGGCCGCGACCATATTGCCTCAATGGTTTATACGCTAATTCTGACCTATACCGGTGCGACCTTGCCACTGCTCATGTTGATCACCGCAGCGGAGCGCCCCGCAGGCCAGATTTTAAGCAGCGATCTCGTCGCAACGGAGCTGCTGCGTTCCGGAGTAGGTGCGATGGCATTGACCCTCGCGGTTCCCATCACTACAGCCATTGCAGCTTTCACAGTGCCACAGCGCGCACAATCTTAGGGCCCTTATGCAGAAGGCTGAGCAGCGCAATAATCACGCTGCTCAGCCTTTGTATCTCAGAAGTAGAGGACCTAGAGGGTGCGCCCCAAGGCCTCGACCTTCCAGCCCGCCTGCTGCCAGTCTGCGACAGGCAGCACATTGCGGCCATCGATAATGTGCTTATTGTCCACAAGCTGGCCCGCCTGCTGCGGATCCAATTCTTTGAACTGCTTCCACTCGGTAGCCAAAATCACCAGTTCAGCCTCGCGCAGGGCATCGTCAGTGTCCGCGGCGTAATCCAAGGTTGGGAATACCTTCTTGGCGTTGTCCATGCCTTCTGGGTCATAGACGGTTACCGCCGCGCCAGCCAGCGACAGGGAACCGGCTACGGCAAGGGCGGGCGAATCGCGCACGTCATCGGAATTCGGCTTAAACGCACAGCCCAACACAGTCACGCGGTGGCCAAGCAGGGAGCCATTGAAGGCTTCCTTGGCAAGGTCCACCACGCGGTCACGGCGGCGCATATTGATAGCATCCACCTCACGCAGGAAGGTCAGCGCCTGGTCGGCGCCAAGCTCGCCAGCACGGGCCATGAAGGCGCGAATATCCTTGGGCAGGCAGCCGCCACCAAAGCCGAGGCCGGCGCCAAGGAACTTGCGGCCGATGCGCTCGTCGAGCCCAATGGCGTCGGCAAGAGCGGTAACGTCCGCGCCTGCAATCTCGCAGATCTCAGAAACGGCGTTGATAAAGGAAATCTTGGTGGCTAGGAACGCATTAGCGGAGACCTTGACCAGCTCGGCGGTCTGCCAATCCGTCACGATGAATGGGGTGTCCTGCGCTAGCGGCTGAGCATAAACCTCGCGCGCTACCTCTTCGGCACGGCTTTCGCCCTCGCGCACACCGAGAACGATGCGGTCTGGGGTGATGGTGTCCTTAACGGCGTAGCCCTCACGCAGAAACTCCGGGTTCCACGCGATTTCCACGGTGGTGCCTTCTGGGGCAAGCTCATTGGCCAGCTCTTGGAGCTCTGCAGCCGTTCCCACCGGAACGGTGGACTTACCAAAGATGATGTGATCACCCTTGAGCTTGGGCACCAGATCCGTGATGACGGCCTTCACGTAGGTCATATCCGCTGCGTAGGAACCGCGGCGCTGCGGGGTACCTACGCCCAAAAAGTGCAGGTTGCCGAACGCGGCTGCTTCTTCATAGTCCGTGCTGAAGTCAAGACGGCCGGCCTCGATATTGCGCTCGAGAACCTCCGGTAGGCCCGGTTCATAGAACGGAACCTTGCCCGATTTAAGAGCGGAAATTTTATTGTCATCTACGTCCACGCCTAGTACTTCATGGCCAAGCTCGGCCATGCAGGCAGCATGGGTTGCACCCAAGTATCCGGTGCCGATTACAGTCATACGCATAAAGCCCCATATTAGAGGCTCTATGTGAATGCCGGTTTAAGCCTATCGAAAATTCAGGTAAGACTTCGATGGCGTCGGTCCGCGCTGACCCTGGTACTTCGAGCCCAGCGAGCCGGTGCCATATGGGCTTTCCGCTGGTGAAGTCATCTTGAAGATAGCCAGCTGCCCCACCTTCATGCCCGGCCACAGGGCGATGGGCAGGTTGGCGGTATTAGAAAGCTCGAGCGTGATGTGACCGGAAAAGCCTGGGTCAATAAAACCCGCGGTGGAGTGGGTCAACAATCCTAAACGGCCGAGGGAAGACTTGCCTTCCAAGCGGCCGGCCAAGTCTGCCGGCAGGGTGAATTTTTCCAGCGTGGCGCCGAGCACGAACTCGCCTGGGTGCAGGATGAAGGACTGATCCTCTTCTACCTCCACCAAGGTGGTGAGGTCCGGCATTTCCTCTTTGGGGTCAATATGCGTGTACCGCGAGTTATTGAAGACTCGGAAATACTTATCCAGGCGCACATCTACGGACGAGGGCTGGATAAGTTCGCTGTCGAAGGGCTCGATGCCCAGTTCTTCGGCGTCAATGGCGGCACGGATATCACGATCTGAAAGAAGCACGGCCCCAATTCTACTCATGCTAAAGGCCGCGGTGTATAGTAGGCCGGAGCGTACAAACGCGCAGTGCCGACGTAGTTTAATGGTAGAACTGCAGCTTCCCAAGCTGCTAGCGCGGGTTCGATTCCCGTCGTCGGCTCCACTTGTTTTCCCATTTCATGGACTAATTTCATACCTACAGGATGGACCATGACAGCCCCTATCTTCACGCCTAAAACCACAGCGGATCTTCGCGCTGAGCGTGAGCATGTACTTCAAGATCTTGCGCCCCGCACAATCGATGAGCTCCACGAACAGCGCGCGGTTGATCAAATCTTGGTCATCGACGAGGCAACTCTGAATCGGTATGAAGCCCTGTGCTTTGTTATCGGCGACTAGACAGACACGTTTTCTCTCAAAGCTACATCTTCCCTAGCCTGAGATTCAAAAACTACCCCCACGCCAATACCAGGACGCACCGCAACAGACCCCACACAGGAAGGACACAATGGGCAAGCACGAACCAGCGGAAATCATCGACGCACCCAAGAAGAAGCGCGTCAACCCCAACGCCATCATTGCGTTAATTCTGATCCTCGTCGGCCTCGGTGTCTTGCTCTACCCCGTCGTGGCCACGCAGTGGAACAACCACACCCAATCCCGCGCCGCGGAGGAATACGCCAAGCTGGAAAAGCAAGCCCCGCCTGAGGTACTGCACACCGCGTGGGACGAGGCGCAGTCTTACAACGCGCAGCTGGGCCAAATCAGTGTGGAAGACGCTTGGACCACCACCGATGACGAAGACTCCCCCAAGTACCAGCGCTACCGCCAATACCTGTCTGTGCTGTCGGAGACCGATGCCATGGGCCGCATTGTTATCCCCTCCATCGATTCCGATCTGCCCATTTATCATGGCACCTCAGAAAAAGCACTCTCCCGCGGCGCTGGCCACCTCTACGGCACGGACCTACCTGTCGGCGGCGTCGGTGGTGGAGAGGGCCGGCACGCAGCACTTTCCGCTCACACTGGCCTACAAAATGCCACGCTGTGGGACAACCTCACCAAGGTCAAGAAGGGCGATGCTTTCTACATCGCCGCCGGCGGCGAGAAGCTCAAGTACGAGGTGCACGATATTCGGGTCGTCGAGCCTGCGGACACCAGCTCGCTCCACCGTGAGCCAGGCCAGGACCTCGTTACGCTCATTACCTGCACCCCCTACGGTGTAAATACCCACCGCTTGCTCGTCACCGGCCACCGAGTGCCAATGGATCCGGAAGACGAGGCCGCATTCAACAGCTCTGGTATTCACTGGCAGTGGTGGATGTGGGCCATCCTGGCTGCCACTGCCATCATCGTGCTTCTGCTCATCTACTGGTGGCGCAAATATGTCAGCAACGCCAAGGACACCGCGCTTGACGACGACCCGCAAGACTCCTAACCGCCAATGAACATGCAATAAGGCCCGCCCTTCCCTGGAAGAGCGGGCCTTTTCTAAAAGTAGCCGCAAGCGGTGGTTCTATACCCAGCGGCGTCGCAAAGCGAGGCACCCTGCCGCGACAATTGCGGCGCCAGCGAGAGCCCACAGGCCTACGCCCTCACCACCGGTCTTGGGCAGTGCACCCTTGGTGATGTCAGCGACCTGAAGGACGCCGATCTTCTTCACGCAATTAGCAGCGGTGTCGGACTCAGCGCACCTATTACTGGTGATCGCTGTGCCTCCGGAGAGAACCTTGATGACTGCATTGCCATTCTGATCCCACTCCGTCGAGAACTTGATCGGCGCGGGCAGCAGGTTATAGCCGTCCGGCGCCTTGGTCTCGATGAGGTAGTACACGCCAGGGGCATCCAAGCCTTCGAGCTTGACGCGGCCTGTGGTGGTGGTCGTGGACTGCTTCACTACGGGGTTAGCATCAGTATTGACGGTGCCATCCGCGTTGAGCTTCAAGTTGCCGTCAGCGTCACCACGGTGGACGGTGAACTGCGCGCCGTCGAGCAACTTGTCGGTTTGAATCTTGTCCGGCGCGGCTGGATCATAGCTAACCTTTTCAAGCAGGACATCCATCTGCTTGGTCTCCAGCGGGATACAAGAGGTGTCTTTCCAACCGCCCATCTCTGCCTCGTTCATGAGGCCAAAGTTGGGTTCATGTAGGCCATCCTTGGTGTAGCAGCGGGAGTTACCGGCAGGCTGACTCGGGTACCCGGCAGGGACGGATGTGCTATTCAATTTGGTTCGATCCAGCTTGAAGCGCACCGTCACCTCGTAGACGTGCTGCCCGGAGCTTCCATTGACGCCCTTGGGCTTAATGATCTTTGGAGTGTCGTTCTTGTTGAGTTCATACGGACCGGCCCCCTGGTACGACTGCGGCTGGCTGGTCTTGTTGAACTCGTCCTTGAAAACCACAGTGGCCCCAGTAACCGTGGCGGCACCAACGAACTTCGGGGTATCCGTCAGCTTTCCGTAGATCACCTCATTGGTGTCGAAGCCGGGAGCATCCGGGGCGGCTACTACGACGTTGTACTTCGCGGTATATTCATTCGCCGCACCAGGAACAGGTTGCGGTGCACTGTCGACAGCAACCTTGCTGAAGCAGGCTTCAGTAGCAACGTTGTCGCTACCGGCCTCACCATCAGTGGCTTGGAAAGCCACTTTGTTCGGGCTACACACCGTCTTGAGGTTGCCGTATTTATCCGTTCGCACCGGCGCAGAGACGACATACTCTACCTTCGCGTGTCCTGGAAGTGTACCAACATAGCCCTTCATGTATCGGGACTCACCGTCCGCTCCGGACGGGACAGTCATGCCTGCATAAATACCGGCCCCCGGGCCAATCTCGTTAGGCCCTGGATTACGCCCGTTGACGAGTGTGGATCCAGGCCCAAAGCCTTCGAACTTAGCAGTGGGACCGGAAGCATTCACCCCATAGTGAGTATCCGTTGGTAGGTACTCCCAGAACGTGCCTCCCGAGCTGGCGTTAGCTGTGGTGTTTTCCACCGAAATGGTCCAGAAAGTACGGACCTCGCCGTTTACCGCCTTGGTCTCGGAGCGTTGCTTCTTCACTGCAATGTTGGATTGCAGCGCTGGCGGCGGCGGCACTAGGTTCGACGCGCCGTCCGTATTGTAAGAAGCTGGCAGATTATCCATAATGTTGACCAGCTCAAATGTCGGGTCATTGGAATCCGGATTGCTAATTTTCAGCTCGAACCCCCGTTGGCCTGGACTTGAACTGCCTGAGCCAAAGCCAAGATTTCCGTTGGAGTAGGTCCATGCTTTGCCCCAGGCGGCAGACGGATTGTCGACCCTGCGACCATCCAGGGTTTTTATCTTGGTAAGATCCCAAGTCTTGATTGCACCAGACTGTGTATCGATGCGCTCAAGGATGAGGCTATTGCCCGCCTTTGCCTTACTTTGGAAGCCCCACATGTATTTCTGAGCCTCCGGGAGCACCGCCCAATCTTCCGAAAAGGATTGCTGGTTTCCAAACACCCGTTGGGTGGTTACGCTATCGACGTCGATCTTGTAGAGGTGCCGAGTTCCACTCGTCGCATTGTTGCCTACAAAGAACCCCTGGCTAGTGTACACACCGGAATTAATAAGCTTTCGGTCGCCTTCGGTTTCAAAAGCCGATCTACTATTTCCTGAGGAACCAAGCGGACCAAGATTGTGTACCTCACCAGTCGCCGGATCAATTTGTAAGAGATTTCCGGCCGGATAGCAGGGATCACCATCCGAACCGCGGATCTGACTGACTGCATAGAGCCAATTGTCTTTACTATTAAAAGCTAACGCGTTGTATACCCACGGGGTCTTAGCCCCCACCGTGCGGAAATCTTGGCCTTGATTGACTTGACGGTTCAGAACGGAGGTATCGCGGGAGGTGCTACGGGGTGATACCTCACTCGTTACAACATAAACCGGGCTTCCGTCCTTGTATTCATCTCTTGTCAGCTCACGCTTTGGAAGTCTACGCTCCGCGGCTCTTGTACCATCTTGACATTCTCCAAGATCAGGCGGAGTAAAAGTATCAGTAATTGAGGCAGTGAACACCGTATCGGTGGGTCCGCGATGCACGCCCTTGAATTGAATCTGTGCGTTACCACCGATAGCGATTTTGGGGAGAGTCACCTGGTATTCTTTTGCACTTATCTTCTTGTAGGTCGCATTGACCTCATACCACTTCCCATCAGTACCCGTGTAATAGATAGTCTGATCCTCAACCGCATTCGATTGATAACTGTTGACACTGGACTTGAGTGCAACCACCGTTCCTTGCGGAATGTACAGCGTGTCTCCATAAAGCTCACCGGAAGGAATCTTGAAATTCGGAATATTGCGGCTTCCTTTGAGCACATATCCATCGTTCCGCATGGTGATTGTGCGGGTACCTGCCGCGAAGGTAGTAATGCTCGGTGCTGTCATCAGGCGTGCTGGGGCCGCGTCAACGTCAGAAACTTCCAATGGCTCGCCGTCGTCCGTGGGCGCTTCCGAAACTTCGCTGTCTTCATCTGCAGAAGCACTCGCGTTTTCCTCGGCTACGCCACGCACATCAACGGACACTCCGCTCAGTTCGGATTCCTCTGCGACCGCCGGGGTCTCCAATGAAAAAGCTGCGCCTGCAGGTACATCGGCGTTGAGTCCGGTGACACGGAAAGTTGCTGCATTACTCGTCGTGTCTACAACGAGGTTGTCTCCTTCGCGAACGGGAATCTCCTCACCGTCGATTGTCAGCGTGTATGCCGCGCCTTCGAATTCAAGCTGCGAAACTGTGGCACTGAACTCCAGCTCCTCCACCGTTCCGCCATCGACGAAGTGGCCTTCAAATGTAGCGCTGTCGCCAGCGGGAATGCTCAACTGGTCTGCGGAATCAAGCTCGGCACGCAACGCCGTGGTTTGTGCTTCGGCGACAGCGCCAACGATACCTGGAAGAGCAGCCGGCGCAGCGACGCTGAAAACTAGGGCCAGCGCCACAACAAACGCCCCGACAACGCGCCAGCGGTACACTACCGGCTCAATCGGATGAGAATCTGTCCAGGACATTAGCGTCCCTCGCTTTCTGAATTCTTCCTACGGCTAAAGGCAATCATCACGAAACCAGTGGCGATCAACACCATCGCTGCGGCAACCACACCGAGTACCTGTGCACCGGTCATCGCCAATGAGCCACCATTCCCCGACGGAGCTGCCGGAGTGGAGGTCTTACCTGCACCTGGAGTACTCGACGGTGTTGTCTCGGGTTGGTGTGGCGGATTCCCAGGCTTAGTCGGTGGATAGTTTGGAGTTGTTTGCGGCGTATTCGGATGCGACGACGGAGTAGTCGGCGTCGTGGGCGGCGTTGGTGTTTCACCCGGTTTGTGAGTCTTGGCCACAATTACTCCTGGCACTGGTTTCGGATTGTCCGCCACAGTGTGGAATGGAACCGCTACCACAAATGGGTTGATCTCCCGGTAGGAGTTATCTGGCGCCGACGACGTCACTACGTAGAAGCCATCCGCTAGACCGTCAAAGGTCACTTCTCCATTGGCATCGGTGACCTGGTCCACGTGCACGTCGGTACGCCATTCACGAACCTCGGCCAGACCCGCGTCTTGCACGCGTGCTACATCGTCAGCGTTGTTTGGATCTAGGCCGGCGAGCCGGGCCAGATGTATCGTGACTCCCTGAATCTTTCCCGAAGGTGCCTGACCATCATCACTCGGATTACCTTGCGTAAGCCGAACCGTCACCGTATCCGTAGCCATAGTGCGCTCCGCACCAGTAGACTGCTGCCCGGCAACCTGCACCGCTTCCGCAGCAACCATGCCCGGCCCCGCGAACGCGATTGCACACGCTACTCCGACGGCAAACATTCGGGCCGACCATGTATTTGTCAACCTCTTCATCGCCTTACTCCCGCACGCTACTTTTCTCATTAATAACTTCATGTGCTCCGGCCGCCTTCTGCCGTCGCAGCCACCACACCAGCCAGCAACCAATGACAATCACAGCAGCCAACAGTGCGTACATCCACCATTGCCAACCCGGGCCGTGGGAGTCATCAAATACCGACTCCTCCCCCGGCTCCATAGGAACCTGATGGCCACGTACCAACAAGCGATGCGTGTTGATCCCGTACGGGGTGCACGTAATCAGTGTGACGTAATCCTGTTCGGCGACTGGCCGCAGGCCATCAACCTCACTCGGCAGCACCACTTGAATGTTGTCAACCACATACTTCAATTTGTGGCCAGCAACCTGGATGTAGAACACATCTCCCTCGATGGCAGAGTCGAGGTGATCAAACATCGTCGAATTCGCCAGACCGGTGTGCCCCGTGATGACGGAGTGGGTTCCTGGTCCGCCTACCGGCAAATCAGAGCCATACAAATGCCCCAATCCACGCTGCAGTGTCTTATCCGCGGTGCCGTGAAACACCGGTAAATCAACGTCTACCGCTGGGAACACGAGGCGAGCCATCGCTTCGTTCTCGCCCAACTGCTTCAGATAAGCCTCATAGTCGGGATTGTCCACCCCGATACGGTTCAGCCACGGATCCAGAATCGGACCCGACGTATGCTCCTCGTTGTATGCATGCGCAGCATCCCACACCGAATCCTGCACTTGCGCCGGTGTCTCTTTATCCAGTCGCGCATATTCCTGCGCCACCCTTGAGGCATTCCAATTGTTCCATGCGGTCGAGACCACTGGGTACAGCATCACCAACAACCCGACGACAACGATTACTGCCGGAAGGACTAGGCCTCCACGGCGCCTGTGCCGTCGGCCCGCATTTTGGCCTACCACCGTAGTCAACGACCCGCACCACCCAAAACAATGCCCCACGCGCTAGCGCAGCGCGACCGGGATTACAACGAAAGAAAAAGAATGGGGACCGGAATCTATACCTAGCCCAGTCCCCTCATTGGGCCGGACAGCCATTTTGGCTACCCGACCCCCAGTGCAGACCATCATGGATGGTCTGCACCACCGGAACTATGCCCGGCTATTAGTTACGTGCGGTGCGACGAGCGAACCAAGCACCAGCAGCAACAATCGCTGCGCCAATGGCGGCTAGGATGCCAACACCGGCACCACCGGTCATCGGCAGGTTCGGGGTATCCTGCTTGACGTTGTCAACGTTAGCAACCAGAGTCACCGCGTCGTCACCTTCTCCGGTAGCTGCGATGTCCTTGCGGGTGAAGTTGATCTCCACCGGCTTGTCCAGCTTGGCGTAGCCAGCCGGAGCCTTGGTCTCCTTCAGGCAGAACTTCTTCGCGTCAGTGACCTGTGCGTTGTCTGCGAAGTCAGTGACATGCAGGCCATCGATAGTGAAGGTACCGTCAGCGCCGGTGGTCCAATTCTCTGCGTTACCAATCTTGATCTTGGAACCCAGCTCGGAGGCCGAGGTGCACTGATAGAGCTCAAACACAGCGCCTTCCAGGACCTTGTCGGCTTCCTTGCCGTCCTTCTTAACAACCTTGAGCTTGCCGTGGTAGGTCACGACCTCGTTGGTCTTGTTCTTGACTTCCTTGCCGGTGTTCGGGTTATTGAAGATGACATCAGCCTGGTTCTTCAACTCAGTGGTGTCGCCAACCTCCTTGCGCTTTACCTCGAAGGTCAGGGACATCTTGGCACCGGACTTGACCTTGGCAAGGCCCTGCTCGGTAAGGGTTACGACAAGCTTGTTGCCGTTGGCCTTCGGGTCATTGACCGTGTAGTCACCCGCAGTGAGAACCGTATCGCCAGCCTTAACTTCAGTGACCTTCTGGAAATCAAGGCGCTGGTCCAGCTGATCCTCGAAGCGGAAGGCCGTCAAGCTCTTGCCCTCGCCCCAGGTCGGAGCATCCGCGTTGATGGTGTAGGTGTACGCGTCCTGGATGTTCTGATCTGCATCCTTGACAGTCTTCTTGGTCTTGGTTTCCGTGTTCTTCGGGTACGCGATGACGTCGTAGTTCCAGGCATCCGATGCCTCGTTAACCATCGGCACCGACACGATGAACGGAGCACCGGCAACGATGCCGTCCGGAGCGTTAGTTTCCTCTACCAAGTAGATGCCCAAAGGCAGATCAGAGAACTTCGCCTCACCCTCGCCGGCGGTGGTTTTCTCGAAGGTGGTATCGGTCTTATCTCCGTCCTTGACATCTGCAGCAGCCTTCGGGAACTTGGACCAGTCACCATTCTGCAGGTCGTAATCGAGCTTGGTGATCTTGTAGGTCACGCCAGACAGAGCCTCACCCGGAACGCCTGCCATTTCCTTACCGGTAGCCGCAGTACCAGACTCAGCACCCTTCTTCTTGAAGAGGGTGATAGAGCCCTTTTGGTTGAAATTGATGTTTGCCTTGTTCACGGCGCCCTGCTCAGCAGCAGGCTGTGCATCGACAGCACCGTCTTGCGCCAGGGCCCCCGGAGCGGAGATACCCATAGAGAGGCCAACGACGGCAGCGAAAGTAACCGAACGAGCGGTACGAGAGATCTTGTTCACGGAAACTGGTCCTTTACACGAGTTCTGAAATGAGGCACCGCGCCTCATTGGCTGTGTGCAATCCATTCCCCACGGTTCACGCACCATGACCTGACTCGTTGCTAAGAATCTTTCGCCTGCCGAGAGTAGGAGTAGTTTTCAGGTGGAAACGTCTACGCAGGCCCCAACCTTAACTAACGATAGCCTGTGGATTACATAACTAGATTCTACCCCAGCGTGTTGGGCAAAGTCCCCGACTAAAGCTCCTCCCCCGCAAAACCGGCTAAACTTCTCAAGAATCCGCACGGTCCACCCAAACGTGAAGACTCCTTCTGCAGTTCAACTAATGCTTTCGAGACGTCATCTAGTTTTGTGTGAAACTGAACACATTGCCCCTTTAAGGGGGTAAGCCTGCTCGATTTTACACCCGTTACATAGAATGCAAGCTTCACGCAGGAGAGTAGCTTCCCAGAGAGCACCTTCCAACGACGACGAAACGAACCATATATGCTGCCAATACCACCAGGTAGAACATCCCCTTTGATGACCCATAAAAGGAAGCGTCACCAAGAGCGCTCAAGGTACCCTGAACTCATTTAGATTCTCAGCCTTCAACAGCCCACGTACCAAAGAGTTAATAGCGTTAAGATTCCTGACAAGAGCTCTCTACGTACTCTGAGCCTCGTCGACAGCACGAAGAAGCGCCGCATAGGCACCGCCGCACGCAAGCAGCTCGGCGTGGGTGCCGCGCTCGACCACGCGGCCAGCGTCGAGGACGATGATCTGGTCGGCATCGCGGATAGTGGACAGGCGGTGGGCGATGACCAAGCGGGTAGCATCCGCGCCAAGCACTGCCTCCTGGATGGCGCGCTCCGTCTCGTTGTCGAGGGCGGAGGTGGCCTCATCCAAGATGAGCACCCGTGGTTGGCGCAGCAACGTGCGGGCAAGCGAAAGGCGCTGCTGCTCACCGCCGGAGAAGCGGTAGCCGCGCGAGCCCACCACTGTGTCCAGACCTTCCGGCAGCGCGGCGATGACCTCGTCCACGCGCGCGGCGTTAAGCGCCGCCCACATCTGTTCCTCACTCGCATTCGGCTGCGCGAAGAGGAGGTTCTCCCGCACCGTGCCGTGAATCAGGTAGGTCTCCTGGGAGACCACGCCAATGACCTCCGCGCGCTGCTCAGGTGGAATATCGCGCAGGTCGACCCCGCCCAGGTGCACGGTGCCTTCGGTCGGATCGGCAAGGCGCGCAAAAAGTGCGGCCACCGTGGACTTGCCGGACCCGGTATGCCCCACTAGCGCGGTGGTGGTGTGGGCGGGGATGGAAAGGGAGACGTCGGAAAGCGCGTCGGTGTCGGTGCCGGGGTAGCGGTAGGAGACGTGCTGGAGGGTGAGGGAGGCGTCGGCAAGCTGGGCGGGCTGGGTGGCCTCGGTGAGTTCGGGCTCCAGGTCCAGGTACTCGAAGATGCGGCTAAACAGCGCCATCGACGCCACCCACTGCGCGCCCACGTTGAGCAGGCCGGTAATGGGACGGAAGATCTGGGTCTGCAGAGTGGAAAAGGCGATGAGCGTGCCAATCGTAATGCCCGGGCGCAAGCCGGCCGCCAGGTAAATCAGGGCCGGCATCACGCCGAAGATGATTTGCGTCAGCGCCATGCGCCAGCGCCCGGCCAACTGCGATTCCAGCTCCAAACGGATGAGGGAGCGGGAGGTTTTCTCAAAGCCGTCATAGACGCGCTCCTGCGCACCCAGCGTGGCCGCCAGGCGCATGCCGGACACGGACAGGTTCTCCGAAATGGTCTGCTGCAATGTTGCCTGCGCGCGGCTGTTTTTCTCCATGAGGCTGCGGCGCAGAACGGCGGCGCGGCGGGTCAGCCACACTGCAGGCGGCAGTACCACCAGGGACAAAAGCGAGAGGGTAGGCGAAAGCGCCACCATCGCCACCAACGTAGCCACAGTCATGGTGAGGTTGCTGGCCACGGATGTCGCGGTTGTGGTCACCATGCCGCGCATCGCCGCGATGTCATTGGTCAGGCGCGACTGAATCTCACCGCCGCGGTTATTGGTAAAGAACTGCAGCGACTGGCGCTGCAGGTTGGCAAAGACCTGCGTGCGCAGCTCGTGCATGATGGTGTGCCCCACCCGCGCCGACAGAAAGGACTGGATAACGCCGATGGCCTGGGAGACCACGGTGATGGCCAGCATGCCGCCGACGAGCCACAGCAGCAGCGCGGTGTCGTGTTCAGGAATGGCCTCATCCACGGTGCGGCGCACCAGGAAAGGCTGCACCACCGTCAGCCCGGAGGTGGCGATGATGAGTGCCACCACCAGCAACAGCGTGCCGCGGTGCGGGCGAAACAGGCCGGCGACGCGGCGGAAGGCAACCGGGTGCTGGGCCAGCTGATCGATGTCCGCCGGGTCCTTCACCGCGGTGTGCATCGGCCGGGTCATGGCTTAACCGCAGGTAACGATGGGCTGCGGGTCGTAGACCGTGGTGGTGGTCTCCCGGGAGATCTCCTTGCCGGAGAGGTCCTTGATCACGCGGGTATCCGAGGTGGTGAAGCCCGGCGCGCCAGACGACGGCGAGCAATCCTCGCTCACCGACTTGCGCTGCGGCTCCGTCTTGGCCCAGCGGCCGTTGTTCACAGACTCAACGTCGACGGTCTTAGTGCCCTTCAGGCGCACGGTGATCTTGCCGCCACCAAAGTCGGTCTCAATGCGGACTGGGGTATTGAAGGTATTGGTGAACTGCAGGTCGATGGCGCCCTCGTACACGGTGGCCTCGCGGCCGGCTGGGTAGCGGGAAATGTAGTACGAGTGCGGGGTGTGGGCGGTGTCTTCCATGCCCGCAAAGTAGGCAGCGTTGTACAAGGTGGTGGCGAACTGGGAGATGCCGCCGCCCACGGCGGAGCCGGAGTGGCCATCGATAATGATGCCGGACTCAACGTAGCCCTGTGCCGTGCCGCGAGGGCCCGTGTGGCCGTTGAGGGAGAAGGTCTCGCCTGGGTTGACCACGGCGCCGTTGACCTGTTGGGCTACCAGCTCGATATTCTTGCCGGAGGCAGCGGAGTAGCCCTCAGTGGTGAACTCGCCCACGGTGTCGTTGAAGGTCGCCTTCTTGGCATCGTCGGTGGTGAACTCTGCTGGGTCCGGCTTGTAGGTAGCATCCCACTCGCGGTCGTCGCCGGTCACGCGCTTGTCAAAGTCCTTCATGGTCGGCTCCCAATCGATGATCTCGCCATCTTCGGACGGGGTGATCTGCTTGTCGTTGCCGTTGAAGGAAATCTTGGCATTTACGCCGGGGACATCGGCGCCCTCGGAGCGCTCGGCCAGCAGCTCCTGCGCGCGGTTGGTATCCACGGCGAGCTTAAGCTTGCCGTCCTTCTTTTCAATGCTGGTGAACTGGGAGATTTCCGGCTTATTCAGGGTAGCGCTGACATTATTCTTGGCCTTCAAGGTAATGGGATTATCCAGCGCCTTGGCGGCATCGCCGGTGCGCATGGCCTCGATGGCTTCATCATTGATGGCCGGTTCTACCTCTTGTGGGTCCACGTCTACGCCCTCGGAATCGAGCCAATTATCCGTAACCGCATTGTGCAGGGCGCCGGCATCCACGGTTTGGCCAAGCTTGGGGTCGGTGACCTTGAGCTCACCATTGTTGAGCTCCAGCATGCCATCGACTGGATCGGTAGAGAGATCTTTCTTCACGCGGTCCAGGGCCGGTTGCAGCTGGGCCTCATCCACGTTGGTCTCCACCGGAATATCCCGGGTGGAGCGGAAGAAGCTATACAGGCGGGTAAAAGGATTGAGGGAAGGCTCCTCAATATTGTCCACGGCGCGCTGGTTATCCAGGGCGAGGCCCGACTCGGAGGGAACGAAATCGGTGTGCAGGTCGCCGGAGGTAACGCTCACGGGCTCGGTTTCTACGCCCGCAAGCTCGTCTTCGAGCTTCTCCACGGCGGCGGTGCGATCCATGGCGGAGATATCCACGCCGTTGACGGAAACGGCGCGCGGAATCTTGTCCTGGTTTGCTGCGACATCCCAGGCATAAGCAATGCCCGCGATTAGGACAAGGCCGACCAATACGCCGAGCGCGATGAGCCAGCCTTTAGCACCGTTTTTTCCTTCTGCCTTTTTCACGCCTTAAAGGTTAACGGTTTTAGTGGCATTTTTCCTAGTCCTGTGCGGGCTCGGGTGCAGCGCCGGCCGGGGGAGCGCTGACATGGCGGGCTGCGTCCTCAAGGCGTTCGAGTGGCAGGCGGCCCTGGTCGACGGCGCCAACAACGGCGTCGATCACCGCATTAATGTCGCCTTCGGTGGACCACAGGGGCATGTCGGCACCGGCATTGAGGGAGGTCACGACGGCGTCGGCAAGCGGGTGCGAATCCGCAATCGCCTTCATGCCGCCGATGTCATCGGTATAGATGGGCCCGTCGTACTGCAGGGTCTCGCGGGCTAGGCCATAGGCTTCCGGCAGGATGGAAGCGGGAGTCTGACCATCGCCCAGGCCGGGCACGGCGAGGTGGCCCATCATGAGCGCGGCATTGGGCGCTTGGGGAAGAGCGGTTTTAAAAGGAATGAACTCATGGCCTTCTAGTTCTTCCAGCGGCGGGGTAACGGCCTCGGCCAGGTGGGTATCGCCAGAAGCACGGCCGTGGCCCGGGAAATGCTTGAACACGGCCTTGACCCCGGCGGAATCCAGCCCGCGGGCAAAGGCCGCGCCATACTCGCCTGCTTGGACCGGATCGGTGGAAAATGATCGATCGCCCACAACTTCTAGGCCGTTGCCATCGACGTCGAGCACCGGTGCAAAGTCCACATTGATGCCATGTGCCTTAAGGCTCATACCAATCTCGTGCGCGAGCTGCTCCACCTCTTGTGGGGAACGCTCGGCCGCCATCTGCTGCGGCGCGGGATACTCGCCCAGGATCTCCGAGAAACGTTGCACGCGCCCGCCCTCAAAATCGATAGAGACCTCAAAGTCGCGGCCCACATCCTGGCGCAGGGCATTAATATCGCGACCCTCTTCCTGCAGCAGGTTTGGATCCGCCCAGCTAGGGATAAAGATTCCGCCCACACCGGCCTCCAGCTTGGCCTTAGCGTCGTCGTAGTTGGTGACCGGCGGCATCAGCACAGAGGCAGCCATGGCGCGGATGTCCTGCTCCGGGGCGGCCTCCTGCGAGGTCTCTTCGTGCGCTTCATGCGTTGCGGCAGGTGAGCTCGACGCAGCCGGAGTGGTGGAGTCCTGGCTCTCATTGTCCTCCTGGGTGGAGGTAGAGCAGGCGCCTAGGGCCGTCACGAGGGCGAGGCTGGCAAGGATGCGCGGAGTTTTCATGCCTTCTAGTGTGCAATATTCCTCGCGTTCTGTCGCAAGCGGTGGGTAGACTAGTGACATGAGTAACGGCGAGACAATGCTAATTGCCTACGATGGCACCGAACGAGCCGGCCGCGCCCTCGAGTACGCGGCCCAGCTGCTGCGCCCCACCACGGTAGAAATCCTCACCGCCTGGGAGCCGGTAGCCCGGCAGACCGCCCGCGCCGTCAGCCGCACCGGAATACACCAGTCCACCGTCTCCCCGGATGGCGTCGAAGAGGATCCGGCCTATGAAGAGGCGCTAAAGATTTGCCGCCAGGGCATCGAGCTGGCCGAAAGCCTGGGCCTAGCCGGCCGCGCCCACCTAGTGGAATCCGCTACCACCATCTCCTCCGCCATCATTGATGCCGCGCATGAGCTGGACGTAGACGTCATCGTCACCGGTACCCGCGCCCTGACCGGCTTCCGCGCGTGGTGGACCAACTCCACCGCCGACCAGATTGTGCGCAACGCCGGCCTTCCCGTCTTCATCGTGCCGCAGGAAAACGAGGATGACGCGGACGATGATGAGGCAGAATACTTCTAAATAGCTGCTAGTATCTTTAGCCATGGCTCTGGAAACCGATTCTTTGAACAAGCGCACCCTTGGCCCTGCCATCGGTAGCGCTGTTGTGGGCATCGCGCTCGGCGTCATCACCATCATCGGCATCGCACAATTCTCCGGCACCGATACCGTGCCGGAAGGCAATGCGGTTTCTGCTTCCGATGCGGTTTTGGGCGGCCCTGAGTACGGATCCCGCAACTAGGTGTGCGTACCCTCCGCGGGCGGCTTGCCCGCCCCTACCCGCTGGGGATCCTTGCCCTAGCGCTCATCCTCCTCGTGCAGCCGTGGGGGTTGACGGTCGCCGATACCAAGCATGATCTGGCGGCCGATCCGCTGCACTTTCTCCGCGGGGCGCTAAGCGCCTATACGGATACCTTTACCCTGGGGCAGCTACAGAATCAGGCCTATGGCTATCTCTTTCCCCAGGGACCATTCTTCGTTTTAACCCAGCCCCTGCCCGATTGGGTGGCCCAGCGCCTCTGGTGGCTACTGGTCTTAAGCGTCGGCTTCATCGGCTTCCATAAGCTCGCCTGCAAGGTGGGCCTGCGCGGAAGGTGGGTCTGGGTGGCAGCGATGCTCTACGCGCTCTCGCCGCGCACGCTTTCTACGCTGACCGCCATTTCTTCTGAGACCTGGCCGGTCATGCTCGCGCCGTGGGTTATCCTGCCCTTCCTCAATGCCAAGCTCACCTGGCGCGATGCCGCCGCTGCCACCATCCCCGTGGCGCTGATGGGCGCGGTCAATGCCACCGCCACCATCGCGGCGTGTATCCCGGCCGCTGTAATCCTGCTCTACCGCCGCGCCTTCACACCCGGCGCGGCCTGGCTCTTAGGCTGCCTGGCGGTATCGGCGTGGTGGATCGGCCCGCTCGTCGTGCTTGGCCGCTATGCCCCGCCGTTTACGGAATTCATCGAATCCGCCCGCGTAACCACTCGCTGGCTCAACTTGCCCGAGATCCTGCGCGGAACCACGAGCTGGACGCCGTTTGTCGATACCGAGCGCGTGGCCGGCTATGAGCTAGCCACCGAGTCTTTCTTTGTGCTGGTCACCATGGGCATCGCGGCTTTGGGTATCTACGGGCTCACCAAGCTGCCGCGCGTGTGGTCCGTCATGCTGGTGGTGGGCATCGCGGTGCTGGGCTGCCAGGTGGCGTGGTATCTCGATGCGCTCGATGGACCGCTGGCCGCGCTGCGCAACCTGCATAAATTTGATCCGCTGGTGCGCATCCCGCTGCTTCTGGGCGTGGCGCGCGCCTGCGCCCATCTTCCACTACCGAGGAGTTTGCGCCCCGCCAAGAGGCAAACGGTGGGTGCACTGACGCTGCTCTTGTGCATCGCGGTGGTTTCCCCGGCATGGTCACAGCGCTTGCTGCCGCTGGGTGCCTATAAAGAGGTACCCTCCTACTGGCACGAGGCCACGGACTTTATCAATACTCACGCCGCCGATACCCGAACCCTTATCTACCCGGAGGCGTCCTTTGCCCGGCAGACCTGGGGATGGACGCGCGACGAGCCGGCCCAGCCGCTGCTCAATGTCCCCTGGGCCGTGCGCGATGCCATTCCGCTCGTGCCACCAGAGGCCATCCGCGGGCTCGACGGCGTGATGGCCGCACTCAAGGAGGACCCAGCCACGGGCGTTCGCTCCCTGCAGCGCCTGGGCATCGGCGCGGTCATGGTGCGCCATGATCTCTTCACCGGCGAGGACGAGGCTCTAGCCAGCAAGTTTGGCGGCGAGGTCCATCGCTTCGGTGAGGTCGATGTCATTCTGCTCAACCACGCCGGCATGTCCTTAGGGCCGACAGAGCCAGTGCGCGTGGCCGGCGGCGGGGAAGCCTTGGCGCTTCTCGACGCCCACTCCACCCCTACCACCCGCCAGCTCGTCGATCGCGACGCCGATATCGTCACCGATACCCCGACGCTCACGGACCGCAACTACGGCACCCTCGATGGTCCCATCTCCGCGCCCCTGGCCGCGGACGACCCCAGCCACGTGAATAACCGCCTGCGCGACTATCCCTCCACTGGGCCGCTTACCCAGGTAGAAACCCACGGTGGTTCCGTGGCGGTTTCCTCCTCGGCCGCCGATGCCACGGCTTTCGGCGGGGCCCAGCCGAAAAAGTCCGCCACGGCCGCGGTAGATGGGGAAAACTCCACCGCCTGGTGGCCCGCGCCGGGCGATGACTCCGGGTGGATTGAACTGCGCGGCTCTTTCACCCAGCCGCGCCTCAAGCTCATGGCCACCAGCGCCACCACGGTAACCGTGCGCTCTGGCAGCGCGGCCGTAGACGTGGACTTACAGCCCTTCCGCTCGCAGGAGGTCCGCGTTCCCGGCGGCGATACCGAGTCCATCCGCGTGGAGCTATCCCACCGCACCGGCATCGCGGAGGTAGGAGTGGAAGGCCAGCCGGTCGAGCGTGTGGTGACCGTCCCGGATACCTCCCCCAATGTGCACCAATTCTTCTTCCAGCGCATGCTGCAGGATACCGGCGTGCTCATCCGCGACTTCACGGCACCGCGCCCCATGCGGGTGACGGTGGATTCCACTAAACCCGTGCTTATCGACGCCCACCGCTACTCCCCCGGCGAATCCCTCACCCTCAGCCCTGGCACGCACCGCGTGCGCACCACGGGGCCGTGGGTGAGCCTGCGCGAGGAAGGCTGGCAACCAGCAGGCTCTTCCGAGCCCACCGGGTACTCGATTGCAGCCGCTGATGAGGATCGTCTCTTGGTCACCGGTCGCGCCTTCAATACGGGCCTGCGCGGCTACCTAGGCGAGGAAGAGCTAACCCCGCGCGAGATCGATGCGTCCACCCAAGCTTTTGTCATTCCGGCCGGCCGCTCTGGTGACTTCCGCATGACCTTTAGCGCCCAACCGGTTTACCGCGCCACCCTCCTCTTCGGCGGCACCTTGGGGTTTCTCACCCTCGGCCTGTGCATCCTGGCGGCCACGCGGCGCCCGTCCCAACCTACTTGGCGCGCGCCACGCGGCGGCGCTGCCTCGGCCGTGGTCGCACTCGGCGCGCTGGCCCTCACCGGCTGGCCGGCCGCGGTGGCGGCCGTTGTCGCTTGGTTGGTGCTGCGCTGGACCACCATCCCGCGCGCCTACCTCGCGCCTGGTGTCGTGGCGGCGGCCGGGGCCATCCTTGCCCGCGCGCCGTGGACATCAGGATCCTATGCGGGCGATTCGCTCCTGCTTAGCTGCTTGTGTGCCGCGGGCGTGGCCTGTCTTTTCGCCTCCGACCAAGGAGGAGATCCCGGCCGGGACGCTCGATGAGCGTATAGCTCGCGGCCGAGACCACCACGGTGGCCACCACCGTTACCGCCAGAATCACCCAAAAATCCAAGGGCTTCCCGCTAAACAGCGGCACCCCGGTAAGGGGGAAGGCCAGCCCCAAGATGGCCACATGCCACAAGAAGATGGAATAGGACCATGTTCCCAGTGCCTGCATGAGCGGGCTGGTCAGCCAAGATTTTTCCCGCGGGGCGAGCGCTACCGGTATCACCACGGATGCGCCAAAGGCCGCACCCGCAATGATTCGGCGGGAAAATTCGCCTGGTTCTGGATGCACCAGTCCCTGCGGCCCGAACCACTCGCGGCTGGAAATCCACAGCACCACCGCCGCCACGAGCCACCACGCCCAGCGCGCCCGCAACGCGCGATGCACGCGCGGGCTAACACCGATCTCTTCGCACTCCGCGGCCAGCATTCCCACGGCAAACCACGAAGCATACGCCGGCGGCCAAATCTGGGAATTGACCTGATCCTTGGTGTAATCGGCCACAAAGGGAACGAAGCCCCAAGCCCAACTAATCACGGCGCCCAGCACAATGGCCACTACCCGCCAGCGCCGCGGCAGTGCCCCAAGAAGCCACACCAACAAAGGCAGGGCAAGGTAGAAGAAGAACTCCACGCATAGCGACCACAGGTGGGTAAGCCCCGGCGCTAGCCCGTCCACCACATAAATCTGGGTGGAGGTGAGGTTGCTCAGCAGCTGGGTGAGGGTGAGCGAGTGGGCGTCGGGAAGCAGGAGCATCACCGCCACCACGCAGGCATAATAGGCCGGCAAAAGGCGCGCCACGCGCGAGCGCGCGTAGCCGGATAAGGTGTGCAAGCCGCGGCGACGCCACAAGAGGAAGGCACTGAGCGCAAAGAAGACGGCGACGAAATAATCAAAGCGCCCGGCAAACCCCCACCCGGTTCCGGTCTGAAAAGACACGTGGGTGACAATGATTCCAAGGGAGGCGACCGCGCGTAAACCGTCTAGCTCCGGCAGATGCTGGGGTACGCTTTTCACAGATGCCTGCGGCTGCACGCTTGCTCCTAACCCCGGATCGACCTGAAACTGATTGGACATACTACTGCAATGAAACGCTACCTTTGGCCACGCTCGCCACTGGCGTGGGTTGTCATTGCCGCCGTCATTTTCTTGGTGCTGGGTACCGTGGTGCCGCCGCTGTATAACAATCAGACTCGGCCGCTGGCCTTCGACCAAAACATCGACACCGTCACCGCGCCGTCGGCCGGGGTGTGGATGGAAGCGCCCGAGTTCATCGCCGGGGCCAAAGCCTCTGGCGATAGCAAGGACCCGCAATGTCAAGAAAAGCAGGCACCCATGTGGTGCTACCTGCACCACGACCTGCTTACTATCGAGCGCAATACCACCACCTCTGAGGTGGCAGAAGATGATGCGCTCGCTAACTCCGATTCGCTCTCTCGCCTGCTCGCCGGCGATACTCCCCTTGCCCAAATCACCGAGCATTCCGTGTTGAACCGCGAGTCCACCTACCCAGTTGCTGCGCCAAAGGATAAATGGAAATTTGTCCTACCGGCGCTGGATACCGGCATGGCCCGCACCGACTTCGAGCGCGATGGAATCAACTACTTCTTTCCCTCCGGCACCGAGCAACGCTCCTATCCGTTTTTCGATCTAGCGACGCAATCATCCACGGCGGTGGACTTCACCACGACGGAAAAGCTCGACGGAATCCCCACCTATTCTTTCCACCACGATATCCAGCCCATTTCCTTGGCTGATATGCGCAAAAACATTACCGCCGAGGTCGATACCGGCACCGGCGATAAGCAACTAGCGGCCGAGGATTTCCGCATCTCCGGGCCAGCGAAGCGGTTCTACGACGCCGAGTCGCGCGAACTCCTCGGCTTGGATGCCACTGACCGCGTCACGGTGGAGCCCTTCTATACCATCGGCCGCGATATCTCCGTCGAGCCCACCACCGGCACCATGGTGGACCTGCGCGAGAACATCAAGATCTTCTTCGCAGCGGACGAAAAGCAGGCCGGCACCATGGTGGCGAATGATGATACGAAGGACCGCTCCATCTTTGCCGCCGATCTGCGCTGGTCGGATGAGACCCGCGCGGAGCGCCTTGATGAGGTGCGCCCGGTCATTCGCACCATTCGCGCCTTGATGGTGGTCGGCTGGGCCGGCAAGGCCATCGGCGTTGGTCTATTGCTCTGTGCCGCCTATATGTACATGCGCCGCCACCGTGAAGGCTAGGCGTCTTTTACTCCTAATCTGGGGCACCCTCCTCGTGGCCGCGGTGTGCTGGCCCTTTGCCTTGCCCGGCGAGTTCTTGTGGCGCGATATGGCGTTGCTTGACCATCCGGCTCTTTCCCCTTCTGCCTTTGGCGGCGGCAGTTTGCCCGCCCGCAACGCACCGCAAGACGGTTTCCTTGCTCTCGTGGGCGGCGCGTGGGCGGCACGGGTGCTCATTTTTGCCGCCGCCGCGTCCTCCGCGCTCACCGCGGCGCGCTGGGCGCGCTCTACAGTCGCCGCGGTGAGCGCGATGGCGGTGGCGGTGGCCAATCCCTTCGTCATCGAGCGTCTCCTGCAGGGCCAGTGGTCGCTTGCGGTGGCTGCGTGGCTGCTGCCGGTCATCGCGTGGGCCGGAAAGCAACGCAGCTGGGTGGCGTGGCTGGCCATGTGGGGAGCATCGCTTACCCCTACGGGTGGTCTCTTTGCCGTGGTGACCGCGGCGGTGACCTGCCGCAAGCGGGTAGCCCTCGGCGGCGTGGTCTTGTGTTTGCCGTGGGCCATTCCGGGCATGTTCAATCCCGCCGCGCCCGGCGATACCGCGGCGGCGGTGGCCGCGTTTGCCCCGCGGGCAGAAGACTACGTCGGCACCGCGGGCGCGCTGCTGCGGCTCGGCGGTATCTGGAATGCGGAGGCGGCCATCGGATTCGCCGTGTGCGGCGTCATCGTGGCGGTCATCGCCCTGCTCGGGGCGTGGCGGGTTCCCGCGCGGTTAAGCGTCCTCGCGGCGATGGGGCTCGGCGGAGCGATGTTCTTCTGGCTGGTTCCCGGTGCTCTGGTGTGGTCCATCGATCACGTACCGGGGGCGGCGCTGCTGCGCGATAACGGGAAACTGACCATGTTGGCGTTGCCGCTCTATGTGGCCTCACTAGGAGCGCTGCCGAATCTGCCGGCGGCACTGGCCACCGTGGCGGCGACCGTGCAGCTGCTGCCCGTTCCAGGACGCCTCGCGGTGCTCGCGCCGCGGGATACGGGGATAGATGAGCAGTTGGTGCGCGCGATTGACGGCCGCGTGGCCTTCTTCCCGGAGCGCGCCAATCTTGTGGAGGTACCCGGCGGCGTGGCCGTCGACCCCTATTCCAAGGCGGTGGCCATGGTGGAATCGGGGGAATTGAGCGTAGACGGCACGGTGGTGGACCAAGCCTCGCCGCACTACCGGGCGGCGCTGCAGGCGTGGGAAATGCAGGATATGAACCGGCTGGCCGAGATCGGCGTCGGTGTGGTCGTGGTGGACGGTGCCATAGCCGCGGAAACGAACGCGCCCCGGCCGCAGGTTCCGTGGGCGCTTACCGCTTTGTGGATGGCGTGTCCGCTACTAGCCCTTGCAGCAATTCCGCGAACTGCTCGCCGGTCTTCTTCCACGAGAAGCTAGCGGCAAAATCCCGCGCGTTGGAGCCGAGGGTGCGGCGAAGTGGGGCGTCGGCAAGCAGCTGCTTGGTGGCCGCCACGAAGTCCTCTTCGCGCTCTACTAAGATGCCGGTCTTGCCGTTGATAACGCTGTCACGCAGGCCAAATGTATAGCCAACGGTGGGCACCCCATGTTGGGCTGCCTCCATTACTGCCAAACCCCACCCCTCTTTGCGCGAGGGCATAAGCAAGGCATCGGCGCGGGCGAGCAGGGCGTGCTTATAGTCCTCGGTCACCTGGCCGCGAAAGCGCACGCGATCGCTTACGCCATGCTCCTCGGCATAGGCGCGCAGGTTAGCCTCCCACCAGCCGGAGCCGATGACGTCCAAGACCGCGCCCGGGGTCTGCGCCACCGTATCCATGGCATGCTCGATCTGCTTATGTGGCACAAGGCGCGAGAGCGTCACCAGGTGCACCTCGGCCTCTCGTTCCAGGGAAGGAACGTGATCCGGAACCGGGTCCAGGCCATTGGCGATGATGTGCGCGCCCTTAATGCCCAGCGCCTCTAAATCCTGGCGGGAGGCCTCAGACACGGTGACATAGGGAGCGCCGCGATACACGCGCGGGGCCACCCGGGACTCAAGGAACCAACCGAGCCGGCCCAGGAGAGGGCCTGCCACCGGCCACTGTTCGCGGTGGCAATGGTGAGTAAGCAGCACCGTCGGCGCACCGGACACCAGGCGGGCGAAGAATGGGATGCCGTTTTGGGTATCGATTACCGCATCCACGCCGCGCAGATCTCCCAGCCCCAGGCGGCCGGCCAGAATCGCCGCCCAAGCACGCGGATATACGCCGAATTTGGCGCCGCCGCGGCTATAGCGCACGCCGTCGCGCACCTCACGGTGGGCGGCATTCATGTGCTTGGAGGTGCGAAAGACCACCTCGTGGCCCTGGGACGCCAGGTACTCGCCCACGCGCTCCAAGTAGCGCTCGGAGCCACCGCCCTGCGGGTGGGTGGAATCGCGCCAGCATAGTAAAAGAATCTTCATCGTGAGGTATTAGCCTAGTGGGTTATGAGACATACCCGTGAGATGGCCACGCTGCGCCGCTCCTTTCAGCTGCTGCGTTCCTTCCGCTTCGAGCAGACGCGCCCGGAGATTTTCTACGGCGGGCTCGCGGAAGATACGGCCGCGCTGGTGGAGAACCTCGGCCGCGACCTAGGCGTGCCGCTTTCTGGGGCACGGGTGCTCGATGTCGGCGGTGGCCCGGGCTATTTTGCGGATGCCTTTGCCCGGCGCGGCGCCCGCTATGTGGGATTGGAGCCGGATGCCGGCGAAATGTCTGCGGCCGGCATCCACTTGAGCAATTCCGTGCGCGGCGATGGCACCAACCTGCCCTTTGCCGATAATTCCTTTGACGTGGTCTATTCCTCCAACGTGGCCGAGCACATCCCCAACCCCTGGGATATGGGCGAGGAGATGCTGCGCGTAACCCGCCCCGGTGGCCTCACCATCCTAAGCTACACGGTATGGCTCGGGCCCTTTGGCGGCCACGAAACCGGCCTGTGGGAGCACTACATTGGCGGCGAGTTTGCCCGCGACCGCTATACCCGCCGCCACGGACATCCACCCAAGAACGTCTTTGGCACCTCGCTTTTCGACGTCCCCTGCTCCGCCGGCCTTGCCTGGGCACAGCGCACCGGCGCGCTCAAACTCGCCTTCCCCCGCTATCATCCCAGCTGGGCTTGGTGGCTCACCCGCGTGCCGGGTATGCGGGAGTTCGCGGTGTCTAACCTGACGTTGGTGTTACAAAAGTAGCCCCCAGCAACGCCGACGTCGCTGGAGGCTAGCTAGGCCTAGTGCTTAAGAGGCGTTCTCTACGCGCTCCTTCAGGGCGTGGAACTGGTCCCACACCTCGGACGGCACGCGGGAGCCCAGGAAATTGAGGTAGCTGGCGTTATCCTGCATATCGCCTTCCCAGTCCTTCGGGTTGACGGCAAGAGCGGCGCGAACGTCCTCGATATCGAAGTCGATGCCCTCGAGGTCGATATCCTCGGCACGGGCGGTGTGGCCCACGACGGTTTCCTCGGCCTCAACGTTGCCCTCAATGCGATCAATGATCCACTTGAGCACGCGGGAGTTCTCGCCGAAGCCCGGCCACAGGAAGCGGCCGTCGTCGCCACGGCGGAACCAGTTAACTAGGAAGATAGACGGCATGCGGTCGCCGCCCTTTTCACCCATATCGATCCAGTGCTGCAGGTAGTCACCGGCGTTGTAACCGATGAACGGAAGCATAGCCATCGGATCGTGGCGCAAGGTGCCGACGCTGCCCTCTGCTGCAGCGGTCTGGCCGGAAGCCAGCAGGGCACCGATCATGGTGCCGTGGTTCCAGTCGAAGGCCTGGGTTACCAGCGGAACGGTGGTCTTGCGGCGGCCGCCGAAGAGGATGGCGTCGATCTTCACGCCCTGCCAATCGTCGTACTCCGGAGCGGCGCTCGGGCACTGGGAAATCGGCACGCAGTAACGAGAATTCGGGTGCGCAGCCTTAGTGGAGGAGGACGGAGTCCAATCCTGACCGGTCCAGTCGATGAGGTGCTCCGGTGCCTCCTTGGACATCTCCTCCCACCAGACATCGCCGTCGTCGGTAAGCGCAACGTTGGTGAAGATGGTGTTGCCCGGCTCCATGGTCTGCATGGCAATCGGGTTGGAACCGTAGTTGGTGCCAGGGGCCACGCCGAAGAAGCCATTTTCCGGGTTGACTGCGTAAAGGCCGTCCTCGCGCAGGTGCAGCCAGGCAATATCGTCACCGACGACCTCGGCCTTCCAGCCCGGAATGGTCGGGGTAATCATAGCCAGGTTGGTCTTGCCGCATGCCGAAGGGAAAGCGGCCGCAACGTGGTACTTCTTGCCCTCTGGGTTGGTGAGCTTCAGGATGAGCATGTGCTCTGCCATCCAGCCCTCTTCCTTGGCCATGACAGAAGCGATGCGCAGCGCGTAGCACTTCTTTGCCAGGATAGCGTTGCCGCCGTAGCCAGAACCGTAGGACCAGATTTCCTTGGTCTCCGGGAACTGGGTGATGTACTTGGTGTCATTGCACGGCCACGCCACATCTTCCTGGCCCGGCTCCAGCGGAGCACCCACGGAGTGCAGGGCGTGGACGAAATCGCCTTCGGCACCAATCTTGTCCAAGGCTTCCGCACCCATACGGGTCATGATGCGCATGGAGAGCACAACATAGGCGGAGTCAGTCAGCTGCACGCCCAGCTTCGGCTCCGGATCGCTAATCGGGCCCATGCAGAAGGGAACCACGTACATGGTGCGACCCTTCATGGAGCCACGGAAAGCTTCCGTCATTTCTTCCTTCATCGCAGCTGGCGGGGCCCAGTTATTGGTCGGGCCGGCGCCATCTTCATTCTCGGTACAGATGAAGGTGCGGGATTCCACGCGGGCAACGTCAGAAGGATTGGAGCGAGCCAGGTAGGAATTAGGGCGCTTTTCCTCATTCAGCTTGATAAGCGTGCCCTTTTCCACCAGCTCTGCGGCCAAACGGTCAGCCTCGTCCTGGGAGCCGTCTACAAAGACCACCTGGTCCGGCTGGAAAAGCTCAACGTTCTCGCTGATCCAGCCGATAAGCTTTTCGTTTTTAGTCGGCAGCTCTCCGACGAGCCCTGGGATAGTGGCGGTCATTAGTAATTCTCCTGAGGGTGGGTGTGAAAATTGGGGAAATAAATCCCCAACTGTGCCTTTCACCTCAAGATTAACGTGCTTGTCCGAATAATTTGCGCAGATTTTGTCACACTGGTTATATCCACCGCGTTTACCAGAACTTCACCAAGCGCAACCACAGATACTGTGTTAAAAATCGCCTTTTCCCATCCCCCTGTCTGGGGGTCTATTCCCCTCCCTAGCGGCAACCAAAACGATAATCTTCCACCCCCAACCGGGCCCACTGGTTATACCAGGATTGGCTTCGCCACACGTGCCCCACGGCGCGGCGTATTGCTTGGCAAGGCTAAGCAGGGAAAAATAGGCCGCAATGAATAACACAGATAACTCTCAAAACACCCGCGCTGGAGAAATGCCTCCAGGGCGCCCGCCACAGACCGATTTCAATGCCGTATTCGACAACGAGCTTGACTACCCACGCCTAGGCAACGTCACTTTCCGCCGCGGCACGCTGACCGAAAATCAGCATGAGCTTTTTGAAAAGCGCTGGCCAGAACTAGGCCGCACGCTGGAAGACGAGGTCATTGACCTCGATGCCTGGTTTGGCCGCAGCGGCGCCAAGACCATCGTGGAGATTGGATCCGGCACGGGTACCTCTACCGCCGCCATGGCGCCGAAGGAAGCCGATACCAATATCATCGCCGTCGAACTCTACAAGCCGGGCTTGGCCAAGCTATTGGGCCAGATCGAGCGCGAGGGCATCGACAATATCCGCATGATTCGCGGCGATGGCATCGAGGTCATGGTGCGCATGTTTGCGCCGGAATCCCTTGATGGCATCCGCGTCTTCTTCCCGGATCCCTGGCCAAAGGCCCGTCACCACAAGCGCCGCATCATCCAGTCGGGCACACTCAACCTTTTTGCGTCCCGCCTAAAGAAGGGCGGCGTGCTGCACGTTGCTACCGACCATGCCGGATACGCCGAGTGGATCAATGAGCTTGTGGACGTAGAGCCGAGCCTGGATTACAAGGGTTGGCCGTGGCCAGAGTGCCCGCAGTTGGTGGACCGTCAGGTCATCACCAAGTTTGAGGGCAAGGGCCTAGATAAAGAACACGTCATCACGGAGTATCTCTGGGAGAAGAAATAAATGAGCACCTACCTACTTGTCTGGGATGCGCCCAATATGGACATGGGCCTGGGCTCCCTGCTCGGCGGCCGCCCCACCGCCGCACACCGCCCGCGCTTCGACGCCATCGGCCGCTGGCTGGTACACCTTGCCCAGGACGTTGATGCGGAGCCGCGCGCCGATGTCTTTACTAATGTCACCCCGGGCGGCGCCGATGTCATCCGCCCATGGGTAGAAGCCATCCGCAACGTGGGCTTCGGCGTTTTTGCCAAGCCCAAGATCCACGAAGACGACGACGTGGATCCGGATATGCTCGACCACATCGAAAGCCTCCGTGAGGATCTAGCCGGCGTGATTGTTGCCTCCGCCGATGGCCAGAATTTCCAGGAACCATTGGAAGAGCTCATCGCAGAAGGCCTTCCGGTAACGGTCCTCGGTTTCCATGAGCATGCCGCCTGGGCCGTAGGCCACGCGGATATCAATTTTGTGGACCTGGAAGATATCGAGGGTGTATTCCGCGAGCCGCTACCGCGCGTGAACCTGGATAACCTGCCGGAGGGTGGTGCATGGCTGCAGCCATTCCGTCCCCTGACTGCGCTGCTTAATAACCGCTAGGAGGCTGCCCCAATGTTTGAAAAATGGGGACGTTTTTCCTATGCGCACCGCCGGCTCATCCCCGCCATCATCGTCGCCGCTATCCTTGCGCTCTTCATCGGCTTTGGCTTGCAGCTCGAAGACCGCATGAGCCAGGAGGGCTGGGAGGATCCCAATGCGGCGTCGACAAGCGCGGCCCAGATCGAGCAGGAAGCATTCGGCCGCGATAACTCCGGCGATGTCATCTTGCTCTTCCACTCCCCCGACGAGAACTTCGACGCCGCCAAGCAGCACTTGGCGCAGTTGAAATCGGAGTATCCGGACCAGATTGATTCGGTGACCAGCTACTTCGATACAAAGAACCCGAACCTGGTCAATGCTGATCATTCGCTAGCCTTCGCCGCCATCGGCCTGAAAGGCGATGACGAGCAGACGCTGAAGGATTTCCGCGCCATCGAGGGCGCGCTTACGGATACCACCGCACCGGTGGAGATTGCGGGTGCCACCGCGGTTGCTGATGCCCTGGATGAGGGAATGTCGCACGATATTTCCCGCGCCGAAAAGGCCGCCCTTCCACTGGTAGGCATCCTCCTGCTGGTGGTTTTCGGCTCGGTGGTTGCGGCCTGCATGCCGCTGGTGGTCGGCGGCCTCTCCATCTTGGGCTCTTTGGGAATCCTGTCCATCCTGGCCGGCTTCTCGCAGGTCAATGTCTTTGCCCAGGCCGTCGTCACGCTGCTGGGACTCGGCCTAGCCATCGATTATGGCCTCTTTATGGTTTCGCGCTTCCGCGAGGAGCTGGATAAGGGCCGCTCCACGGAGGAGGCCGTGGCCACCACCACCGCAACAGCCGGCCAAACCGTGGTTTTCTCCGCGGCCATGGTCGCCGTTGCGCTTTCCGGCCTCTTCCTCTTCCCCCAGGCCTTCTTGAAATCCGTGGCCTATGGCTCCATTTCTGCGGTCGGCTTAGCCGCGCTCCTTTCCGTCACCGTGCTGCCGTCCATTTTTGGCACGCTCGGCCCCAAGATCGATACCTGGTCCGTGCGCCGTACCTCGCGGACGGCACGCACCATTCAGGACACCTGGTGGTATAAGCTTCCACGCTGGGCCATGCGCCATGCCCGCGGGCTGACCATCGCCGTATGCGGCCTGCTCATCGCGCTTACCCTGCCCATCATGAGCATCACCTTCGGTGGCATCAACGAGTCCTACCTGCCGCCCGACCAGGACACCCGCGTGGCTCAGGATAAATTCAACGAAGAGTTCCCTGCCTTCCGCACGGAGCCGGTCAAGCTTGTGGTGGAAAATGCCTCGAACCAGCAGCTTGTCGACGTCGTCATGCAGGTCCGCGGCCTCGACGGCCTCACCGAACCCATGGCGCCGACGACCGCCACCAAGGACGGTACAACCGTCCTTTCCGCCGGCATTGAAGACCGCGATGATTACGCGAAGATCGTGCACGAGCTGGAGAAGGTCAAGGCCCCTGAGGGCGTGAACCTTTATGTGGGCGGCACTCCCGCCATGGAGGTGGAGTCCCTCGATGCGCTCTTCCACACGCTGCCGTGGATGGCGCTCTACGTGGTGCTGGCTACATTCCTGCTCATGGCTCTGGTCTTCGGCTCCTTCGTACTGCCGCTCAAGGCCATTGTGATGACGTTGCTGACCTTGGGCGCAACGCTGGGCATCCTGACGTTAATGTTCGTTGCCGGCTTGGGCTCGGACATCCTCAACTTCACGCCCGGCCCGCTCATGAGCCCGATTTTGGTGCTCATCATCGCCATTGTCTACGGCCTGTCCACCGATTACGAGGTCTTTTTGGTCTCCCGCATGGTGGAGGCCCGCCGGCGCGGCGCTTCCACCGACGAGTCCATTGCGGCCGGCACCGCGCATACCGGCGGCATTATTACCGCGGCAGCGCTCATCATGATCGTGGTCTCCGGCGCGTTCGGCTTCTCCGATATCGTGATGATGAAATACATTGCCTACGGCATGATTTTTGCCCTGCTTATCGACGCCACCATTGTCCGCATGCTCCTCGTCCCGGCCGTCATGCACTTGCTGCGCGAGGATAACTGGTGGGCCCCTAGCTGGCTGCGCCACGCCACCACCACTTTGACCGGCGGTGCGACCCACCGCGGCAAGACTGTTCCCTTCACTGAGCTCAAACAACGCCTCGAAGGGGGTAAGTAAGTGAAGAATTGGCTGCGCCTTATCGCCTCGCTCATCGTCCTGCTGGTCTTGGTTTATGTCTTCCGCGATGAGCTGGACTTCCTGCGCGAAGGCTTCTCGCGGCTTTCTCATTCCAATCCGGCCGCGATAGCACTGGTGATCATCGCCTCCATCGTGGCGGTACTCGCCATGGGCGAGGTCATGCGCCTGCTCATTCGCGCCGGTGGCGTCAAGGTACCGGCCTCAGAAACCGCAGCACTGACGTTGGCCGCTAATGCCTGGTCCACCACTCTTCCGGCCGGCCCAGCTTTTTCCGCCATCCTCACCTTCTACGTGCAGCGCACGTGGGGCGCGTCCGTCATGTTGTGTGGCTGGTTCTTCGTGCTGTCCTCTGCGATTTCCACCATGTGGCTCGTGCTCATCGGCTTGGGCGGCGTGCTCTTCCTCAACGCGGATATGGCGCTCTGGTCCCTCATCGGCACCTTGGTGCTCATGCTGGCGCTTTCGGGCGGCCTGTTCTGGCTGACCAATCATCCGGATACCATCATGCGCTGGCTCAACCGCCAAAAGCTCATTAAAGGCTCCAAGCGCGAAGCCCTCGTGGACCAGGTCAAGAATCTGGAGGAAGTTCACCTTACCCGCCGCCAATTCGGTTGGGTCTCCTTCTACTCTTTGGCCAACCGCCTGATCGACATGGTCTCGCTATGGGGCTGCGTGTGGGCCGTTACCGGCCACCTGCCCGCCCTGCACGCTGGCGAGGACACCACGACGATGGCCGGCGTGGCGCTGGCCTATCTCACCGCTAAGCTTGCCGGCTCTGCTCAGGTCACGCCGGCCGGCCTCGGAACGGTGGAAGCCGCCATCATCGCCACCCTGGTGGCCACGGGCATGACCGCGGTGGACGCTACCGGCGCGGCCATCATCTACCGCCTCATCTCCTTTGCCTTGATCACCATCATTGGCTGGGTAATCTACTTCTGGCACTATGCCCGCAAGGGCATTACCTACGCCGCCTTGAACCGAAAGGAAAACGCATGAGAATCGCCCCCATTATCGATATCATCGCCCTGATGCTCTTCGCCGTGGCTGCCCGCCTCGCCCACGGCGGCTTGAGCTTTTCCACCTGGGTAGATGCCTTTTGGCCCTGGGCCGTAGGCGCGCTTATCGGCTGGGTCATCATCCTGGCTACCAAAGCGCACGGCAAGTGGAAGGAAGGCGGCATCGTCTGGCTGAGCACCGTCGTGGGCGGCATGGCCCTGTGGATGCTGGTCAACGGCCGCCTGCCGCACTGGAGCTTCCTCATCGTAGCGACGGTGATGTCCGCACTATTTTTCTTTGGCTGGCGGCTTTTCGCCCGCAAATAAAAAAGAAGGAGGGTTTAACCCTCCTTCTTTTTTGCTCCTTTTACTTGGAACCTACCTGAATGCCTGCCTGATTCAGGATATCGGCCACGAAGCCGATGATCTCGCTGACGATATCCACAGCGCTAGACAGAATCATAGATAACTCCTTCACTAGGATTAGCTCTTTATATGCTATCCAAGCACAAGGCATTACATCGGGGCAATAGTGTGCTTCTTCGGCAGATCGCTTTCCTGCTTGGTGGCCAGCTGGCGCAGTGCCTGACGGAGCGCCAACCGGGACTGATTCGGCTGAATCATCGCGTCTAGATAACCACGCTCAGCCGCAACATAAGGAGCGGTCATGGTCTCATCATAGAAGTCCATGAACATCTTCTTGGTCATCTCACGCTGTTCCGGGGTCTCGGCGGCCTCGAGCTGCTTGCCGGCGATCATCACCACGGCAGCGGCCGCGCCCATCACGGCGATCTGCGCGGTCGGCCACGCCAGGTTAATATCGCCGGTCAGGTTCTTCGAGCCCATCACCGCATAGGCACCGCCGTAGGCTTTGCGCACGATGAGCGAGACCTTCGGCACGGTGGCTTCCACCACGGCGAAGGCAAACTTGGCGCCGCGGTGGATAAGACCCACCTTCTCCTGTTCCACGCCCGGCAGGTAGCCCGGGGTATCCACCACAAAGACCAGCGGAATATTGTAAGCATCGCAAATGCGGATAAAACGCGCGCCCTTATCGGCGGCGTCGGCATCAATGCAGCCCGCAAGGTGCATGGGATTATTGGCCACAAAGCCAACGGTCTTGCCATCGATGCGGCCAAAGGCGGTGATCATATTGGGCGCGAAGTTCTCTTGAATCTCAATGAGATCCTCGTCATCGCCCAACTGGGTCAACAAGTCCATCATGTCGTAGCCAGCATTGGTGTCATCCGGCATGAAGGCATTGAGGGCTTCGTCTTCGGCCACTTCGGCGTCGGAAGGCGCAGCGAACTCCGGCGACTCATCAAAGCAGGTCAGCGGCAGGTGGTCGAGGAGATCGCGGACCATATCAAAGGCGTCATCCTCGGAAGGGACGACCGCCGAGACGTTACCGTTGAGCTCCTGCTGGCGAGCACCGCCCAGCTCAGCGGAGGTGATGTCCTCACCGGTAACCTCGCGGATGACGTTCGGGCCGGTGACATACATTTCCGCTTCCTCGTCCACGGCAATGACAAAGTCCGTAGTCACGGGAGCATAGACGGCGCCACCGGCGGACTTGCCCATCATGATGGAAATCTGCGGGCTACGTCCGGACAGCGGGAGCTGGCGGCGGGCGATCTCGGAGTACATGGCCAGCGAGGTCACCGCATCCTGGATGCGGGCGCCGCCGGAATCCTGAATACCGATGACTGGGCAGCCAATCTTGATGGCCATGTCCATGACCTCGGTGACTTTCTTGCCAAAGGTCACGCCGACTGAGCCGCCGTAGACGGTCTTATCGTGGGCGTAGATACACACTGGGCGGCCAGAGATGCGACCATAACCGGTGACCACGCCATCGGAATAAATGGCGTCAGGGTCACCCGGGGTCTTGCCCAAGGAGCCGGTTTCGACGAAGGAACCCTCATCTAGCAATTCATTGATGCGTTGACGAGGCGTGGTGCGCCCAGCCTCGTCGCGGCGCTTTCGGGAGCGCTCACTGCCTGGGTCCTGCGCCTTGTCCAGACGCTCGCGCAGGTCAGCGAGTTTCTCAGCGGTTGTCTGCTTGGCCGCCACGTATCTTCTCCTCGATCCATTCGTCCATATGCTTGCCCACGATGCCGATGGCCGGCTCGTCTGGCACTGCAAGGTGATCGCCTTGCAGCTGCACAATTTCTAGATCCTTAACGATAACTCCCCAACCGCCGTCGGGGTCAATCTCAGCGTAGCGCGGCTCCAGCTCAATCGCACCGTCGTGCATGCGCTCGGAACGGAAAAGCAGCACCGGCACGGTGACATCGGCCCAGCGATGGAAGTCGATCTTGGCCAGAATCTGGTTATCCACGAAGGAAGCGCGCTGGTGCTCCAGTACGCCGGCGGCAAGGCCGTGCTCGGAGGCGTCGGTAGTAGCAAGGAACTCCGCCAGCATGGTCATAAGCGCATCTTCGCCCATGGTCTCAAGCATCTCGTACGGCGGCTCGAAGTCCAGGCCGTAGGTCTTTTTGGCAAAGGCCGCGTAGCGCTCCCACCGGGCACGGGTTTCTTCCGGGGTATCCGGCGCTGGGTTCGACGGCTGGGTGGTATCCAGCAGCGCAATGAACGCCACGTCTGCCGAATCCTGGCCGCGCTGGGTGCGCTGATGCAGCTGGTAGGCCACCTCGTAGGCCAGCGCGCCACCGAAGGACCATCCGCCGAGCACGACCTTGCGGCCGCGAGCGTAGTGCAGGATGTCCTCGATATAAGCCTCGGCGCGCTCCTCCAGCGAGCCTTCAATGCGCTCTACGCCGTAGACCGCCACGTCCTCGGGCAGGCGGCGGGTCAGTGGCTGGTAGACCACAGTGGTGCCGCCAGCTGGGTGGAACATGAATACGGCAGGACCATCAGTCTCGCGCAGGACGCGGATATTGCCTTCTACCTCGGTCTCCAGTCCTTCGCGGACGAGGTCGGCCAACGTCTCTAGGGCCTCGGCCTCGTGGACCTGCTGGGCGGTGACCTCGATGCCGGCGCGCTCGGTGAGGCGCTCGGCAATCTGGGTGGCAACCTCGTCGCTCACCTCAGGCAGCGCCGAGGTAACGCCCGCCGCGGCCTTTCCGGTGAAGGTGGCCCAGGTACCAAAGACCATGCGCTCCGAGGCATCGCGCGGGGCAACGCCGACGCCCTGGCCGGGTTCGTCTTCTTCTGGTGCTGGTGTATCCGCAGAAGCAATGTCGCTGGTATCCACGCTGCCGCCGGCTACGGCCTCTTCCACCATGGCAATGACGTCGGCCAAAGAGGCGTCGCGAAGCGCCTGCACCTGCAGCGGCGGAATCTGGAAGTCATTTTCCACGCGGTTCTTAATGCGCATGCCCATCAGGGAATCCAGGCCCAAGTCAATGAGCGGCAGCTCGCGCGGCAGGTCAGAGACGTCGTAGCCCATGGATTCCGACACGATGAGCGCGAGGCGGTCTTCCACGGTTTCCTCCGCGGGATCCCAGCGCACGGCATCAACCTCTGCGGTTGCTGCAGGCTCGCTTTCAGGCACATCGGCCACGCCCGGGATAGGCGCCGCGCCCAAGTCCAAGGCGGAGGCAAAGCCTTCCGCCAGGAGCTCCGTCTGTGCGCCACGGACGGCGTAGACGGCTACGGACATACCACCGATGGACTGGCTTACCACCGTGGTGACCTCCCCGCGCGGTGGCAGGTCGGCGTGCTCCTCGGTGGCGATGATGCGCGCCCCAGGCTTGACGGCCTCGGCCGCGGCCTCCACGATGGCCAGCGCGGATGGTGCCTGGTCCGCATTGGTAGAGAAGGCCACCTTGCCCTCTGGCAGGTTGACGCGTGCACCCGGCAGGCCGGAAACGCCGGCCGACGGACGCGCGTTGGTCCAGAAGCGCTGGCGGTTGAACTGGGTATAGGGCGCCTCCACGCGCGCACCCGAGCCAAAGACTGCACCAAAATCCACCGGCATGCCGGCGACATAGAGCTTGCTGAGCAGGTCCAGCAACGACTCGGTGGGATCTACCTTGCGCTTCAACGCATACAGCAGCTGGGCGTCGGCCTTGCCCACGGCGAAGGCGGTGGACATAAGGCCCATCAGCGCCACCGGGTTCGGCGAGATTTCCACCAGCTGGGTGTGGCCAGCGTTGAAGGCCGCCTCGGTGGCATCCTGCAGGTAGACCGAGTGGCGGGTCATGCGCAGCCAATAGTCCTCATCGTGCACGGTGGTACCAGGGCGATAGACCTCACCCTTATCCACGGAGGAAAACAGCGGGGTGTGCAGCGGCTTGGCTTCCATGCCGGCGATGGCTGCATGCAGCTCGCCCAGGATGGGGTCCACGGCCGAGGTATGCCCGGCGGCCTTCACATTGAGCGCACGGGCGAACTTCCCCTCGCCGTCGAGCTTTTCCACCAGGTCCAGCACCTCTTGGCGGGGTCCGCCCACGGTGGTCATGCCGGGTCCGGTATACACGGCGGGTTCGATATTGCCGTCGAGCGCGGCAATGTCCTCGGCCGAGAGCTCTACGACGGCCATGGCTCCTTGCTCGGCATCGCTTAGCGACGCCTCACCCTCACCCATCAACCGCGCGCGGTGGCAGGCAATAACCATGGCGTCCTCTGCGGAGATGCCGCCTGCGGCATAGGCCGCGGCGATCTCGCCCATGGACATGCCCATCACGCCGGCCGGGCGCACGCCAAAGGAAGCAAGCAGGTCCGTCAATGCAATCTGAATGGCGGTAATGGCCACCTGGGCGGTCTCGGTGTCATAGGTTTGGGCATCGTCGTTGACGATATCCAAGATGGACCAGCCGGACTCAAAGTCCACGATGGCATCCAGCTCTTCCAGGCGGGCCTTGAACTGCGGCGAAATCGCAATCATGTCCTTCGCCATCTTGCGGTGCTGGGATCCAAAACCGGAGTAAACAAATACCGGGCCTGGAACCTGCGGGGAATCCGCAGCGGCGATGCCAACGGAAACCTTGCCCTCAACCACCTGGCGCAGGCGCTTGACCGCTTCCTCGGTGGAGCTTGCCATCACGACGGCGCGGGAACGGGAGTGGTTGCGGCGGGCGACGGTGCGGGCGACGTCGACAAGCGCGGGCTTTTCCGCCTCAATGAAGTCTGCTAGCAGGGCCGCAGCGCGCGCCCGGCGCGAAGGCAAGAGGCCAGAGACCGGCAACGCCACCGTGTCGGTGGAAAGCTGCGGCGCGCGTTCAGCCGGGGTGCCGCGGTAATCGGTGAGCACGACGTGCGCATTGGTGCCACCGAAACCAAAGCCGGATACGCCAGCGACCTTGTGGCCGGAGTACTCGGGCCACTCGCGCGGATCCTCGACTACCTCAAGGTGCTCGGCCTCGAAATCGATATAGCGATTCGGCGCTGAGTAATTGATATTGGCCGGAATCACGTCATTGCGCATGGCCTGGATGACCTTGATGAGGCCGACCACGCCCGCGGCGGATTCAGAGTGTCCGATATTGGTCTTGGCAGAGCCGAGCAAAATAGGAGTTTCGACCCCGCGGCCCGCACCGAGCACGCGGCCCAGGGCGGAGGCCTCGATCGGATCGCCCAGAATGGTGCCGGTGCCGTGGGCTTCGATATAGTCCACGTCCTGCGGATTTACGCCCGCATCAGCATAGGCGCGGCGCAGCACATCCTCCTGTGCCTCCGGGTTCGGGGCGGTCAGGCCATTAGAGTGGCCATCGGAGTTGACGGCCGAGCCCTTGATGACGGCCAGGATATCGTCGCCGTCTGCTTCCGCGTCCTCTAAGCGCTTGAGCACGAGGACGCCGGCGGCGTCGGCACGCACGATGCCATCGGCGTCGTCAGAAAAGGCGTGAATGGCGCTCGTTGGAGAGGTAACGCCCAACTCCGAGAACACCGTGGACGCATGCGGGGCGGCCAGAATATTCACGCCGCCGGCCAGCGCCACGTCTGCGCTCCCCGTGCGCAAATCCTTCATCGCCTGGTTCACCGCCACGAGGGAGGAGGAGCAAGCCGTATCCACGTTGATGGAAGGGCCGCGGAAATCCAGGGCGTAGGAAATGCGGTTGGCAACCACGGCGGAAGAAATGCCGGTCAGCGCATACGGGTGCATCTCGGCGGAATCGGCGCCGATGAGCATGCCGTAGTCATTATTGGTCGATCCCATGTACACGCCGGTCTGCGTGCCACGCAGCTCATTGGCGGGAACACCAGCGTTTTCTAGTGCTTCCCACACCAGCTCCAACAGGATTCGCTGCTGCGGATCCATATTGGCGGCCTCAAGTGGGGACAGGCCAAAAAATTCCGCATCAAAGGAGGCGATGTCTTCGATATAGCCGCCGTCGGTATTTTGCTGGGCAATCTTCTCGCTCATGACCGGATCGGCGGAGTACTCGGACCACCGGCCCACTGGCAACGGGCCGGTGCCCGCGCGGGATTCCGCCAACATAGACCAGAACTCTTGGGCATTCTTGGCGCCCGGGAAGCGGCCGGAAAGACCAATGACCGCAACGTCGGATCCCTGCGCGATCCGCGGCGCGTGTTCCTCGGGCTGGGACGCCGCCGGTGCGTTCAGCAGGCGGTCCGCCAGCAGCTCGATGGTGGGATACTCATATGCCACGGTGGCATCGAGGCGGGTGCCCAGAAGGTTTTCCAGCTCGCCGGATAGCACTACAGCATCCCGCGAGGAGAGGCCATAATTTTCCAAAGGCTTGGAATCTAGGATCTCTTCGGCGGAAACACCGGTGGCCTGGGCGACCCAGTCACGCAGCCATGCTCGCAGTTGCTCGATGGTCATAAAAAGGTCTTTCGTTACGGAAAAATACTAAATGGCGTAGGGGTATATCGCTATATTTTGTCACTTTGTTAGCGATATATCAGAATCCCACATAATTCTTCTTGGCTACTCGGCGCGCAATCTTGCCGGAGGACGTGCGGTTGATTTCGCCAGGTGCCTTCCACACGATGTCGTCCGGAGTGATGCCATGGTGGGCAGTGACCGCGGTGCGAATGGCCTCGGTTGCCGCGGCATCGCCGGACGGCTGTGCATCATCGGCGCGCTCCACCAGCAGGACAAGGGACTCAGAGTCATTGCCTTCCACGGAGAAGGCAGCAACGGAATCCGGGCGAACCTGCGCGGAAGCAGCTTGCACCGTGCCCTCAATATCCTGCGGATAATGGTTGCGCCCAGCAATGACGATGAGATCCTTCAGACGGCCGGTGATATACAATTCCCCATCCACGATGGTCGCCAAGTCTCCGGTGGCCATCCAGTAATCGTCTTCCGGCAGGCCATCTTGTTGACGCTCACCCAGCGTATTGCGGAAGGTCGCAGCAGTTTCCTCTGGGCGGTTGAGGTAACCGGTGGCCATATTGGGACCGTGGACCCAGATTTCTCCGATAACGCCGTCCTTCACCTCGGCGCGAGTTTCCGGATCCACAACGGCGAGGTGCTGATGCGGCACGCACTGTCCATTGGAGGCGTAGGCAACGGTGTCTTCGGATTTATCCTCGACGACGGCGCTACCTGCAGCTAGCTCCGCGCGGTTAAAGTGCGCGATGACCGGGCGCTTCTCGGTTTGCGGGGTAGACACAATAAGCGCCGCTTCTGCCAGGCCATAGGACGGACGCAGTACGGAACGGTCCACGCTGAAGGCATCGAGGAAGGAGTCCACGGCCGATTCGGTCACCGGCTCGGAACCGATAATGATGCCGGCCACGTGCGAGAAATCTGCATCCTCGGCATGGCGAGCGGCGAGTTCCAAGGCAAAGTTCGGGATGGCGGCATAGGTGGCCTGCTTGCCCGCCGTGAGGCGCCGGACCCAGCGATCCGGGTGCTGGATGAAATCGCGCGGGGTCATCATCTCGAAGTCGAGGCCCAAGATGGTGACAAATACGGCCAGGATGATGCCCATATCGTGGTGCATCGGCAGCCAAGAAACGATGCGGGCAGGCATCTGCAGCTGCACGGCCTGGAAGATCTGCGCCACGTTGGTAATAATCGCGCGATTGGTGAGCTCCACCCCGGCCGGGGTGCGGGTGGAACCGGAGGTGTACTGCAGGAAGGCAGTGTCCTCTGTGGTTCCCTCCACAGGAGTCCAGGAGGACGCCAAAGAATCAGGAAGGGCGTCGAGGGAAATGATGCGCGGGCGCTCGCGTTGAGCGGAAAAGTACGTGCGCACTGCCGCCGCCGATACGCGGTTAGTTACCACAATGGATGGTTCACAGTCACCAAATACGGCCTTTAGGTGGTCCGAGTGCCCCGGTTCGTTGGGGTCATACAGCGGAATCGGCACCATGCCCGCATAAAGAGCACCCAAGAAGCCGAAGACGTATTCCGGTGAATTACCAGCCAAGATGGCCACACGGGTACCAGGCTCTGCCACCTGCTGCAGGCGCGCGGCCACCACCTTGATGCGGTTATTGACCTGTGCGCGGGTAAGCTCCCGGCAGGTTTCTTCCTCACCGTAGATCCACTGGCGCATCACCACGCGGTCTGGGTCGGTCTCCGCTTGGAAGAGATTCTCTGCCAACTGGGCCAAGGTGAACTCGGGCGCTAGGAACTGCCCCATCTGCGCTTTTAGATCCATCGATTCTCCTTAGGTAAATGGTTTCGGTAATAAAACTATCGGAGTTGGGGGAATGGTTGTTACGCGGCGTCGATAAGCTGGCGGGCCCAACCCACTACCCATTGGTTGGCAGTCGTTCCATCGATAACGCCACTATTGGAGGCGTATTGCGCATGCACGCCATTCGCGGCAATCAAACCCTGCGCGCGCTCAAGTGCATTGGTCACGTTTGGCGGGGCATCACAAACCGAATCATTGGGCGCACAAATCTGGAAGGTGCGATCCGCGAGGCTACCGAACCCATTCTGGCGCGCACCACGCATGGAGGCCCCCGGCACGATGGGCTGGACCAATCCGGATACCGGCTGAAGGGCAATTTCAGCACCGACACCCCCCACCTTGCGGCCTGGGTTTTGCCCGACGCCATTTTGACGGCGGCCGTCCGCGATAAGGGCCACGCCTGCGATGGATTCCGCCGGCACCACACCCTGGCCGCCACCAATCTCATCGGCAACGTCGCCAGCAATCACCGCACCCTGAGAAAAGCCGCTCAAAATAAATTTGGTAGCTGGGCAGCTTTGGTGAACGCTACGTAGCTCGTCATTCATCTTGGCGGTTCCCTCAGTGCGGGAATCGTCGTAGCTCATCTCATGTTGCGCATTAATGTTTTTAAATTGCGCGGTATAGGGAAGGGTCCAGACCTTCACGTCGTCCCCGTAGGCTTCCTGCAACGGCTTCGTAATAGACAGCATGAACGAGCGCGGGTTGGCAGAAGGATTAATGGGGTCGTCGTCAGCCGCGGACTCCCAGGTGCCCGGGGCAGAAATGAACTCCACACGGGGGCACCACTCGGGCTGCTGCGGTTGCGGCGGCGCGGCCTGCTCCGTGGTATGCGGAGCCGGGGAATCAGTGCCTTGGTTGAAGTAACGCGACGCGCCCACGCCAATGACAGCTAATACGACGAGGGCCGCGACGACGGTAATAGTTTTTCGCATGGATTAGTTGTACCAGCTAAACCTAGCAAATCCCTGAACGCGCGGAATCCTTGATGAGCTGGGAAAGCTCCTCAAAACTCTGCGTGGTGCGCTGCTGCTCGATGAGCTGGCCGGCAACCGCAGAAATGGTGACCTCATTCTCGTCACAGGCCGCTTTGCCGGCTCCAAGGAGCTGATCCTCTACGCCATCGACGTTAACGCCGGCGTCCTTGAGCTTGTCCAAGTACTTGGCGTCCGGTTCCGGCACCTCAGCGGACGGGATTTCAGAGATCTCACGCGCACCGCGATCTTCTTGCGACTTAGAAGCGGAATTCTCCGAAGAGGAAGGGGCATCGGACTCCCGCTCGAGGGGCGCGATCTCGGTCTCTTGCGGCGGTTCGCTATCCACCGTGGCGGAATCGCAGCCCGCAAGACCCAAGCACAGCGCCGCGCCCACAACTACTAGCTTGCGCATAGCTACTTCTTCTCGGCCCGAACCTGGCCGAGGACCTCGCTGATCTTGCCGTGCTGGAATTCCTGGCTCACGCCGCCAGCGGCAATCTCAGAATAGTCAGAAGTAGGCCAGCCGAACTCGCCTTGCTCCCAGCCAGCCTGGCCCCAGCGGTCCATGATCTTGCTCTTCAGAATGTAGTGCGCACCGGACTTCGGGGACCAGTAGATGCTGCCCTTCTCAAAGGTCTGGAAGAAGCCGCCGTTGACGGCGTTCTCACCGGACGTCGGGAAGCCGAGCGCAGATTCAGCGCCGCCCATGTCCTTGTACTTAGCGCCGATAGCACCGTGGACTACCTGGTTGGAGCCATCCGGGTTACGGGTCAGGATGCCATCCTGGAATTCCTGCATGTAGCCCTCGCCGACCTTCTTGACCGGGCCGGTCGGGTACTTCAGGTCGCCCTTTTCGTAGCCGTTCTTGCCCCAGGCCTGGAACATATCGCCGGTAATCTCCCACGCACCGGTCTCCGGGGACCAGTAGATGGAGCCGTGCTCGAAGTGCACGAAGCGACCCTTGCCGTCCGGGGTCTTAGACTCGCCGGTCTTAGGGAAACCCAGCCAGGAGGTAGGCCCGCCGATTTCGGCGTAGCGGGCACCAATGCGGCCGAAGAGGGCGTGCGCACCGGTATCCGGGGACCAGTAAGCGGTACCAGACTCGAAGTCTTGGGCCTTGCCCTTCTTGGCGACGTCGTACTCGTTATTCAAGCAAGAGCCAATGACGCCGCTCTTGGTTTCCTTGGCGATGGCACCAATGGCCTCACAGTCCGCACCGCGATCAGCCTTGTCCATCTCGAGGGCATCTGCGATGTAGGGCCATGCCTGCTGCATCTCAAACTGCCAGTATTCCCAGCTGTGCACGCCGGATGGGCGGAACTTAATCACTGGGTTAATCTTGGCGCGCTTTGCGTAGTCCACATAGGTCTGGGTGGACATACGGGAGATGACCTCCAAGCCCATGCCGGCGAGGTTTGCCTGGCCCTTAGCCACGGAGTTGGCGTTACCAAAGTCATCCTTGCCCGAACCTGCGGAGACATATACCTTCATGTCCTTCAGGTTTTCAATGCCCAGCTTTGGATCATGGTCGATCCAGTTTTGGGAGCCCGGCTGGCCCCACATCTTGCGGGAATCATAACCGCCGGCATCGCGCTGCGCAGCCATGATGGCTTCCGGCATGCCACGCGTAGTGGTATCGAGGTAGCCGGAGAAAGAACCCACGAAGCTAAACAGGTGCGGGTTGCGCTCAGCCAGGTTCATCGCGGCAGTACCGCCCATGGACAGGCCGGTGACCGCACGCTTGTGGTTGGAGCGGTACTCATTGTCCAGGATCGGGATCAATTCCTTGGTCAGGAAGGTCTCCCACATATAGTGCTTACCGCGGTCTGCCTGCTCCCAGTCCGAGTAGAAGGAAGATTCGCCGCCTACCGGCATAACTAGGTTGACGTTACGGTCAGCGTACTGGTTCAAAATATTGGTCTCAATGGTCCAGCCGGACTCATCGTCACGTGCACGCAGGCCGTCGAGTGCCCATACCTCTGGGAACTTCTTTTCCGGGTGGGAGTACCAGTCACGAGCAAGCTGGATCTGCACCTTCTGCTCTTTATCCGGCATAGCCGCGGACTTGATGTAGACCATCAGGTGGCGGTTGGTCAGGTACTCCACACGGTTGATCTTCACGCCCTCCGGCAGGCCCTTAACATCCGGGTATTCGGTGTTCAGCGGAGTGCGGGCGGGCGGATCCTTCGGTGCGAAGTGATCGGACAGGCTGGAATCGCCGCCGATTGCGGAAGAGAGATCGCCTACGGAAGATTGTGCGGTGGCGTTTGGCAGCAGAGCCAAACCCACGGCAATAGCGGTAGGTACTGCGGCCACTGCAAGGCCCTTGCGAGCTTTGCTCGGGGAAGTGCTTTTGCGCATAGGTAAACGTCCTTGAAGATTTGCCGCGGTACCTTTCCGAGGGTTCCCCTCCCCCGGACCGATGCCTGCGGCGTGAGCTGTCTATCGTGTGCTCAAGTTTAAGTTGAACTTGAGACTTACGCTAGACTGACACGCCGCTACATTGCCGGGGAGTTGCCCGGGTTATCCTGTCCGCTCACGCGGTACAGGTGCTCGTTAACAAACTCGCCGACGCCCCAGCGTGCCAGCTCCCGGCCGTAGCCGGAGCGGTTCACGCCACCGAAAGGCAGGCCTGCTGCGGTTACCGACGCCTCGTTGACAAACGTCATGCCATCGTTGAGCTGGTTTGCCACCTCGAATGCGGCATCTAGGTCGGTGCCCCACACGGAGCTGGACAGACCATACTCCGAGTTATTGGCAATCTCGATAGCCTCTTCAACGTCCTTGGCCTTGTAGACAATAGCCACAGGGCCGAAGATCTCGTTGCAGCCTACGTCGGTGGATGGGTCGACGTCGGTAAGCAGCGCAGGCTCCATGTAGGCGCCCTCGCGGTCAATCTTCTTGCCGCCTACGCGAATCTTGGCGTCGCCATTGGCCGCGGCCTTTTCCAGGCGCTCCACAATCTCATCGCGAGCACCGATGGAGGACAGCGGACCAATGTCGGCATTCTCGTCGTCATAAGTGCCGACCTTCATGTCCCCAATCTTCTTCTCCAGGTATTCCACGGTGCGGTCGTAGAAGTCCTCCAGAACGATGAGGCGCTTTGGCGCGTTACAGGCCTGGCCGGTGTTGTACATGCGGATCAGGTTGTACTGATCCAGTACCCACTCTAGGTTCTCATCATCAATAACCAGGAACGGGTCGTTGCCGCCCAGCTCCAGCACGGACTTCTTGTAATTTTCACCGGCGGTCTTGGCCACGGCAGAGCCCGCACCCTCCGAACCGGTCAGCGAAACACCCTTGATGCGCTTATCCGCTACAAAGGCATCCATCTGGGAACCGGAAGCGTAGATGTTGATGTACGCATCCTTCGGCAGACCAGCCTCTTCCAGGATGTCCTGGCACGCCTGGGAAGACAACGGGCAGATGGAAGCGTGCTTGAGCACAATGGTGTTACCCAGCAGCAGGTTAGGCGCCGCGAAGCGGGCCACCTGGTAGTACGGGAAGTTCCACGGCATGATGCCGAGCAACGGGCCGATCGGCTCCTTGCGCACTACGGTCTTGTCGGCATTCTGTGCCGGCAGGTACTCGTCGGCAAGCAGCTCGTGCGCGTGCTCGGAGTAGTAGCGGTAAATATCGGCAACAATCTGCACCTCGGCCTTGGCCCAACGGGTCAGCTTGCCCATCTCGCGGCCGATGTGATCCGCTAACTCATCAATGCGCTCTTCATAAAGATCAGCTGTGCGGGACAAAACCGCAGCACGCTCCTCGATGCGAGTGCTACGCCATGCATCGTAGGCCGCGGTGGAGCGGTCTAGGATGTCATCGCGCTGCGAATCATCGATACGTTCAAACTGGTCTTCACTCTTGCCTGTGTTTGGATTCTCAATAGCGAACATGCGCCCATGTATAGTCCCAACTCACAAACCTTGCAATGGCCCCCTCCTGAGCTTGAGGAATCGCTCCCACGTCAGCTTCCAATGAATATTCCGGGGCGCCAGAGGACCTGCCGCTCGGTCCACCTCATAGGTGCCATCCTCAAACATCCAGACAATATCTCCGGTAAACGGGTCCATGATGTATCGCACCCGACCATCCGTCTTCACGTTATGGTGATGCTGACACAAGCTCACCAGATTTCCCACACTGGTAGGTCCTTTGTCGCCGTACTCCACGCGGTGATCCAATTGACAATAGTGTGCTGGCATCGAGCACCCTGGCCACCGGCAGGTCGCGTCCCGTCCCTGCACCCAGGCACGGATTTCTTCTGAGGGGACATACTTTTTGACGTCCTCGGCGGTTAGAGTTCGCACCGCAGAGTCATGTGCTAAGTCCTCCCCCAGATCGCACCATCCCGCGCTAGGAATGAAGACGCGGGAAGGATCCTCCCCGGTGCGATAGGTGTTAATCACCACCTTGGTACTAGTGCGGTTGAAGATCAGACTTTCCAGCGCTTCTGCCTTTGACACCCCGTCTTGTGCTGCCGCTTTATCAACATGCCTGGAGATTGCCGCCGCAGTGGCCTTATCCGTCTTCAATACAATCGTGGCTTGTCCACCCGAATAGGACACCGACACTGCGCGCTCGATCTGCGCCGACAAATCTGGCTTCAGCAGCCCATCAATGAATCCACGCAGGAAATTTCGGATTTCCGGTTCCGTCGGCACGTGCTGTCCTGGGTCTTTGGGCGTGAGGAAATCTGCCAAGGCCGCATCAACCAGTTGGATCTGCGCTTCATCCTCGCCGAGGGGACGCAATTCCACGTCAATGACCTGGAGTCGCGGAAGGTCCAAAATCCAGTGTTCCGTTTGTACCGCGGTAGTAAGCGGCAGCTCGCGCATCCGAAAGTGGGCTTGGATCGCACTTGATACCCGCCATCGCGAAAGACCGAGCCTCTTAGACAATATGGCCAGTGTGCAATCAACGTCGTCTTCCAACTGTGGCAACACTGCCTGGAACAGTTGCCATGATTGAATTCTTTGCACCATGGCCATGACACACACGGTGTCTTCCATGTCATTGGTAGAAAAATACGCCTGTTTTGGTGGTGCGGTAGCAGTAGTCACAAAATCTCCCCCTCTAAATAATTTCGCACACCCAATCGAACTGACACCCCTAGATTAGCGCAACGTCGAGACACCCGCAATAGATAGACGCATATTTGTTCGATATGACTCGCAAAAGAAAATCCCCTTTCCTTAAGAAAGGGGATTCGGCCGCAAGAACTACCAAGCGTTCATGACGTTAAGCACCTGTGGCTTAGAGCGGTTGAGCTGGTAGCCAAACTGCTCCCAGTTATGCAGACCCTGTGCCGGGTAGTCCACGGTCGGGTTCAGGCCCTGCAGGCGAGCGGCGCCTTCCCACACGCGGGTGGTGATATTGGAGCCGACCTCAAGTGCAGCACCGGCAGCTTGGTGCTCCGGCAGGTAGTGAGCATCGCCAGCACCTGGGACGCCAGAGGCAGCGGAGATATACAGGTTGGTATTGCGCAACTTCGGAATAAGCAGTAACGGGTCGTTCTGGAAACGCTTCGGGTTAAATAGCGAACCGTACATTGCATTGATATTAAAGCCGCCTGCATCCAACATGGCTAGACGCATGAATGTCTGTGCACCGGGGACAGTTGTAGTCAGGAAGCCGGAGTAAGACATTGCCTGGCGGAACTGGTTCGGGTGCTTAGCAGCCAGGGTCAGAGCGGCACCGGCGCCCATGGACAGGCCAGCAATGGAATTGTTGTTGCGAGCAACGCCGAAGTTACGCTCCAAGTAGCCAGGGAGCTCGCTGGTCAGGAAGGTCTCCCACTTGTAGTTGACCGGGTTTTCCAGATCATAGGTGGCAGGACCTTGCCAGTCAGCGTAGAAGGAAGCAGTACCACCAACCGGCATGGCCAGGGTAATGTTATGCGGCTCGTAGGTCTTGGCAGCATTAACGTCATTTACCCATGCATTAGTGCGCTCGGTAGCACGCAGGCCATCCAGCAGGTAGAGGGCAGCATTGCCACCACGCTTTGCCGGCTGAATCTGCACCGGAATGGTGCGGCCCATGGCCTGGGACCACACGTCGCAACGCTGGACCCACCAGCCGACCTTGTCCCACTCACATGTACCAGTGGCGTCACGGCGCAGCCAATCGCGGTTGGCTGCCTCTGCCGGCTGGGACCCCGCCACGACGGCTAGGCCCAAAGCTACGGCAACTGCCATGATGACTGAAAGGACGCGACCCTTGATGGATGCAGTCATCTTTCTCCTTCAAACTACTCGGTGATTGTCACTAAGTTCTATCGTCCGGAACCTGTATACCGTTAACGTCACGGATCGATAACAATGTCACAGAATAGTGTAACTTAGGTTCCCCCTAAAGTCTGCATTTGAGGGGATTAATGCAGGTAGTCAGAGGGATCAGAAGAAAAAGTGAGGGTCCGGCCATCGGTCAGGGAGAATTTAATATTTTTCCAGAAACGGTCCCAAGTTAGGGGTTCCCTGTATGTGGCGAAGAGTTTCTGAAAATCGGCGTCGGCAAGCGCGGCGCGAGCCTTGGCTGCCTCGTACTTATCAATCCACGCCGGGATCTCGTCAATATCGGCCGCGGAATCTGCCACCTGCCACGACATATCCAAGCTCTTGTCGTGCCCAATGCGTCCGCCCTCGATGCGCGGCTGGCGCGCCGCCAAAGGGTTGCTGAGGCCGATATTGTCCAGCACGCGAATATCCAGCGGCGCATTCATGGAAGACAGGCCCAAATTGAGCAGGTAAACGGTCGGCGGATCGGTGCGCGAAGGGTCTGCAGGCGTGGCCGTCCACGAGAACCTATCTTCGCCCTTGATATAGCGGAAGGTCATGGCGTCGCCGGCCTCTAGCTCGTCGATGCCCTCCTGGTAGTCCTCCATAAACTTGGCGCCGAGGAACTCTTCGGCCCGCATAGGAGGATCCTGGCGCTGGGTGGCATAGGTCCAGAAATCGCGCTCGTCCACGATGGAAATTTCATCCGCATAGTCGCTGCGATCCACCGGATGGCCGCGTAGAACGATAACCAGCGCCCACACCGCGCAGAGGACGGAGACGATCCACATGCGTACGCTAACGACAAAGATCGGAAGCAGAAACGCAAAAAGTGGCAGCAGCAGCATGCGGCCGTGCATAAAGTCCCCGCCCACGCGCAGGACGTAGAGCGTATGGATGAGCGCCGCGCCCACAAAAAGATACGTGGCAGTGGCGGTGGATCGCAGAGCCGTGGGGCGCAGGTCCGCCTTCCACAGACCGGCAATGGCCAGCACGATGAGCGGCAGGAAGAGCCAGTACGGTCCGGCAAAATCCGCCAGGTAGCTAAAGCCCTTGCCCCATTCGGAACCGGCCGCGGACTTGGCCACGGCCGTGTGCGGGGTCAGCAGGCCGTAGTAACCCATGCGGAAAATCTCATAGGCCAACGGCAGCGGCACTGCGACGGCAAGAATCTTCCACCAGCGGTGGGATACGAGCAGCACGATTCCCACCAGGCCGCCGTACAGAGCGAGCTCTGGGCGCACCAGCCAGGACAGTCCGGCCCAGAAGGCGAGCCAATAGGCGTCGCTATTGCTCCCGGAGTGGCGGCGCGGGCGCGACCACCGCAGCAGCAGCCACCACAGCACCGCAAGGTAGAAGATGCACAGGCCCCATTCCAGCCCGGAAGTAAAGAAATCCCGGGCCGGTGGCAGGGCCAAATACACAAGTGCGCCGGCCGGAAGGACGGCGCCAGAGCGCATGCTTGCCGACGCCCCCGTGCCCACAACCATTGCCGCTACCGCCAAGAAGAGGCCCAAGTAAATGGCGATGCCTTCCAAGTTTGCGTGGGAGACCCAGCGCACAAGGAAGATGAGGTACTGCCACAGCGTGGAGGTATTGGCCTCGACTCGTTCGCCCATATTGAACACGGGCCCATTTCCGGCTTCGAGGTTACGCACGGTGCGCAGGACGATGAGGCCGTCATCGGAAATCCAGCGCCGCGCGAAGCCGCCCCAGAAAGATAAAACACCGATCACAAGAACGACCGCTGGGGTACTCCAGCGGGCGATACTCTTGTGGTCGGTGTTAAGCACGGGGAGAAAGTTTATCAGCCCCGCAGAAAATTTCTATATCGATTCCGCTGTGTCTAGAACAACGGCATGATATAAACCGCCATGGCAATGCAGGCGAGCCAGGCCAAGGCGAGAACCTGCAAAGTGCGGTCCTCGAGTGCAATCTCATCCGGTGCGCCGCCCTGGCCGCGGTCCACGTCGGCCGCATAGCGGAGGATGGCGATGGTAAACGGCACCATGGAAATCTGGTACCACACGCCACCGGTCTGGGCGCCGTTTGCGAGTTCGAAGCCCCACAAGGTGTAGCAGATGACCACCGCGGTGGCGGCTAGGGTCCACACGAAGCGCAGGTAAGTGGGCGTATACCCCTCCAGGGACTTGCGGATTTTCGCGCCGGTCTGTTCTACCAACAGGATCTCCGAGTAGCGCTTGCCGGAGGCCATAAACAGCGAGCCGAAGGCCGCCACCAGCAGGAACCACTGGGATAGCTCGATGCCTGCGGCTACGCCACCGGCCATGGTGCGCAGCATGAAGCCGGAGGACACCAGGGCAATATCGATCACCGGCATATGCTTCCAGCCAAAGCAATAGCCCAACTGCAACGCGATATAAATCGCCATCACGATAGCCAGCTGCGGCCCAGCGGTGGCAAGGAAAGACAGGCCGATGGACAGGCCGATGAGCACCACGGCCATGACATAGGCGAGCTTAATCGGCAGCACGCCCGAGGCAATCGGGCGGAAGCGCTTGGTCGGATGCTCTTGGTCCTCGCGCCAGTCCTTCGCATCGTTAATCAGGTAGATGGAGGAAGCGCCGAGGCAAAAGACGACGAAGGCCAAGAGGACGTCGAGAAGCACGCGGCCGTGGAATAACGCATCGGCGCCGGCCGCGGCGGGGGCGGCCAGCACCAGGACGTTTTTGACCCACTGCTTGGGGCGCAGGGCCTTAATCATGCCATCGGCAAGATTCTTCGGCGGCTTGCGCTTGCGGCCGGTATCTACGCCGGAGGTGTGCGGTTCCGAATGGAAAAAGTGCTGGTTTCCATCATCACTCATGCTTCATTCCTTTCATCACGACCTCCGCGGTAGCAGCGCCGATGGCCGCACCCACGGCCGTGTCTGTTGGATAGTGCACTCCGAGCACCATACGCGATGCCATCATTACCGGCACGCCGAGAAGGGGCGCCTTGCGGCCGGTCAGGCGGCTTACCGCCACCAGGAATGCGGTGGTCGAAGTCGCGTGCGAGCTAGGGAAAGACAATGTGGAGGGCGTCTTTACCCCCACGCGCACGTACGGATAATCCGGGCGCTTGCGGCGCACGATGCGCTTGAGCACCACACTGGCGGCGTGCGCGAGGAAGGCGGCGGCCCCAACACGGACCCAGCCTTCGCGGCGGCGCTTGTCGATGCCCGCCCCTACCGCAGCGCTGCCCATCCAGCCCAAGGCATGCTCGCCCCAGTGGCTAAGCCCGCGGGCGGTGGGAAGCACGCCGGGCACGTCGAAGGCCGCACCCTGGATGGATTCGAGGACGCGCGATTCTGCTACGGAAAGCTTATTGGGCATCGAAGACCTTCTTCCACGACTCGCGCGAGGTCAGCTCCGGCTGTGCCGCGCGGTATTCGGCGCGGAGGTCGTCGAAGTTCTCCTCGATTTCCTTCAGCAGCTCGCGGGTCTGGGTCACGAGGTCCTTGGCTAGGTCGCGGTCACGCTTGCGGAAGGCCACGCCGGTGCCACCCGCGGTGGACACGGTGGCCGAATCTACGCGGGACAAGGTGAACCAGCGGGCCTCGTCCGGGGTGAGGTTGAGCTGCGGCGCCTCATAGTGCGCAGCGTCTTCCTTGCTGACGAGGTGCTTGAGACCCTTGATGGCCCACGGGATCTTCTTAATCTTGGCCAGGCGGCCGCCGATATTGCGGGTGGGCACGCCCGGCGCGCCGGTGGGAGCCGGGAGCTCATCGGCGGATTCCAGGATGACGGCATCGGAGTAGTTCTTGCGGATCTGCGCGATGCGCGGCAGCGAAGACTCCAGGATGTCGAAGAGATGGTCCGGCCCGGCCAGGAAGTCTCGCATAGCCTCAATCTGGATGGCCATGGTGGAGTATTCCATGCACATCGTGTGCTTGAGAGTGGACTTAAAGATGGACTTGGTAATGCCCTTGGCCGGTCCCTCGTGGTACATCGCGGCCACGATGAGGCGGTTGCGTAGGTGGAAGTAGGCCTGCCAGTCAATGGCATCGTCCTTATCGGCCCAGGCCATGTGCCAGATGGCGGCGCCCGGCCAGGTCACCGTGGGGAATCCGTTGCGCGCTGCTCGCAGGGAGTACTCGGTATCGTCCCACTTGATAAACAGTGGCAACGGCTGGCCGTTGGTTTCTGCCACGATGCGCGGGAAGAGGCACATCCACCAGCCGTTGTATTCCACGTCAACGCGGCGGTGCAGCGCGCGGGAATCGTACTTCTTGGGATCCAGGTGAGTCTCGCGGGTGCCGATGGCGCGCAGCGGGTACTTGGCAAAGTCGTGATCGTAGACGGCGTGCGGCGCCGCGCCCCACATGAAATCGGCATGGTTAACCTGCTCGCCGGTAGTGCGCAGCTGGGAGCGCTCCTGCAGGTTGAGCATCTGGCCACCGACGATAATGGGCTTGGCGGCGTAGCGGGCCGCCTGAACCGCACGCAGTACGGAGTCCGGCTCGATGGCGATGTCATCGTCCATGTACAGGATGAAAGGCGAATCGGTATTTTCCAGCGCCTCGTACATGATGCGGGAGTAGCCGCCGGAACCGCCCAGGTTGCCCTGGCGGAATTCGCGGAAGCGCTCGCCAAAGTGGGCCACCGCCTCGTCGTAACCCGGCTCATCGGCGGGGTGCTGGTTGCCTTGATCCGGCATGAGGACGAAGTCGATGATCTCGTCTACTACCGGGTCCTCAGCCAGTGCCTTGAGCGCTGCCACGGCATCGGTGGGGCGGTTAAAGGTGGGAATGCCAACCGCCACGCGCTTGTCCTGCGCCGGCTGCTCGGTGCCGTCCGGCAGCAGCTGCGGGCCGGGGGCGTGGGGGGAGCACCAGGCGGCGTCGGCAAGCGTGGTTTCCTGCTCGGCGGTGATATCGAACCACAGCCAGCCGCCATCCTCGAAGTTTTTGAGCGGCAGCTCAAACTCATGGTGGCCGGTGCCTACCAGGTGGTTGGCCACGGAAATGCGCTGGCCATCCTGCTTGGAGCGGTAGAGGGAAATATTTGCTTGACCCTCAATGTCCAGGCTGAGGATTACGGAACGCAGCTGGGACCAGCGGCGCCAGTAGGAGGCTGGGAAGGCATTGAAGTAGGTTTCAAAAGATGCTTCCTCGCCGGCCGGGATGGTGACGGAGGTGCGGTTAAACCAGCTGAGGCGTTCGCGGTTTTGCTCGGCCTCGATGAGGTAGAGCATCCGCACATCAAAGGGCTCGCCGCGCTTAGGCAGCAGGATGCGCTGCAGGGGCTCATGGGCCTGGGTGTTGTTGGCAGTCACGATAGCTTCGATTCTCCAAACGGTATAAACAGTAGTCAGCGATTTAGCGTAGTTGCTTTTGCATAAGTACTACGGTTTACACGCGGAGCCCGTAATATGGAACATCATGAGATGGGTTCCTTGCGCGGCAGCAGTAGGTCTTCTCGCTGTAGCCAGCGCGCCCGCCGCTATCGCAGAGGAAAAGCCCGCGGTGGAGTTTCTGGACCACGCCCAAATCCTCAGCAATTCGGACGAAGACGCCATCAAATCGCAAGCGCAGTCCATGCATTTGCCGGATTCTGTGCACGAGGTCGTCTACGCTACGTATCCGAATTCGGGCGAGGAATTTTCCCGCACTCTATTCCATGACTTGGAACGCGAGCATCCACATTTCATCAATGGAAGTGGGCTACAGAAAAATGTGCTCGTCATCGCGGTGGGTTTTGAGCCCAATAGCATGGCCGTGCACTGCGGCACAGAGGTGTGCCAGGACATCAAGATTTATGACGAGGGCCGCGTGGACGGCATCTTGGACCAAATGCGGCCGGCGCTGGCGGACGATGACTATACCGTCGGCATGATCCTGGCGACGCGTGCCGCCGCGGATACCACCGTGCGCCGGCAATATACGCAGGATGTGCCCACGTGGTCCTTGTTCATCGCAGCCACTATGGTGCTCGTGGTTCTGGGCGCGGTTGGCCTCATTACCTACTTGTTCATCCGCCGCGCCCGAGTGCGCAAGCGCTTCGATTATATTAAGGGCGCTCGCGACGGGGCTGAGGAACTCATCAAGCGCACGGAAGCACGGATTGACGCCCTGCATTCCCCCTTAGCGGGCGACTACCTGAAGGTACAGTGGCGCTCTCTGGTCAATCAGTACACCGATGCGCGGCCGACGCTCAAGGCGCTGGAGGACATCCAAGACTATTCCCTACACGCTGCCTCCATCAAGGAGGCGTACAAAGCGCTCAAGCAGATCAATACGGCCGCAGCGCAGATAGATTCCCTGGAAAATTTCTGCGCCGGCGATACTGCGGTGCGCGCGGGCGAGGTGCAATGGCTGCTTGGCGACGCCCAAGCGGCCCTCTCCCGCCAGCCCGACAACGCCAGCTTGCGCCAGATAACGCAGCGCATTAGCGACCTGTCCCAGGATTTGTCGCGGGAAGACTTCGATTCCGCCTTCGCTCGCGTCCTCGAGGACTATCACCCCATGGTGGGCGCGCTGCCAGAACGGCTATATCCGCAGCGCGACCGCAAAACTCCCCCACTGTTGGGCACGCCGGAATGGCGCCCCGGTATGGGCACGCACTACATGCCCTATAGGTTTGCGGGCTTCTGGGTGGCTAATAATAACGTCTCCTCCCAGCTGCCCGACCCCTATCGCTTCTAGGCGTTGACCGGCTCGGTTACCGGATCGATGCCCAGCTTATTGAGCATGTAGAGCACGCGGGCTTCGAGGTCATCAGCCAATTCGCGCGCCTCCTCCACGGTATCCGCAGCAGGAATATCCCAAATCTTGATGTCCTTGCCCGCCTCATCGCGCTCTACCTCGCGGCCCAAGAACACGATGTAATCCGGCATCGCTACCGTGCGCACCTCGTCGAGGTACTTATTCGGGGCCTCACCCATGCCGCGCTCGTTCATGACGTGGGCAAGGTGGCCTTCCGCTTCGTTTTCTGGGTGAGCAACGGCGGTATCTACAAAGAGGGCTTCGCCGGCGTGCTTGCGGGTAAGTTCCGCTGCGGCTTGGGCCAGCGCATTATTGGTACCGGCGGCAAAGCGAACGTGCAGGCGGTGAGCACCGAAGTAGTTGCGCACCTCACGCTCCACCAAAAGCGGCACGAATTCCTCGAGCTCCGCCTTCTTGGTGTGCTTGGCAATAACCTCATCGAGCTTGGCATCGATTTCCGCGGCCGTGTACTCGTGGCCGTAGTTCTCGTGCAGATCCTGGCGCAGGGTTTCAAACTGGTTCATTGTTATCCCCTTTCTCGGATTATTGTCCCGTTTGCTAATTGTTAACCTGTCGTTAACTTTAATGGTTAACGTTGGGTTAAGTCAAACGGTTGGGAATGACCCAATAGTTTTCTGCACCAAAAAGCGGAAAGGCCCGCCGGGAGTTCCGGCAGGCCTTCTTGGACTGTTCCTTCTTTTTATCGGGAATGCGCGATGCGCGGCTACGTAATTTCAGATGCTCTTGCAGCCGCTCCGGCGACATTTTCCACATGCGGCGGTCAGCCATGCCGTCACCTCCTTTCCTCAGAGGTGATTAAGTATAGCGCTTAGTGGCCACGCTCTTGCTCAATAGCCTTGCCCTCGTTCCAGAAGGGCGCGAGCTTATTATCAAACATGGACAGCGCTGAACCGATAGCCATGTGCATATCCAGGTACTGGTAGGTACCCAGGCGGCCACCGAAGAGAACCTTATTGTCCTTCGACTCCTGGGCGGCGAGCTTACGGTAGGCCTCCAGCTTGGTGCGATCCTCTGGGGTATTGATTGGGTAGTACGGTTCATCGCCCTTATCGGCAAAGCGCGAATACTCCTTCATAATGACCGTCTTATCCTTCGGGTACTTATCCTTGCGCTCCGGGTGGAAGTGGCGGAACTCATGGATGCGGGTGTAGTCCACGTCCGCATCGTTGTAGTTCATCACCGGGGTGCCTTGGAAGTCGCCGGTATCCAGCACCTCCAAGTCAAAGTCGAGGGTGCGCCACCCCAGCTCGCCCTCGGCAAAATCAAAGTAGCGATCCAATGGGCCGGTGTAGACCACGGGCGCATCTGGGGACTCAGCACGCAGCTCCTCGCGCACCTCGAACCAATCGGTATCCAGGCGGACCTCAATATTGTCGTGGTCAGCCATGTTTTCTAGCCATGCCGCGTAGCCGTCGACAGGCAGGCCCTCATAGGTGTCGTTGAAGTAGCGGTTATTGAAGGTATAGCGCACCGGCAGGCGGGTGATATTCGCAGCCGGCAGCTCCTTCGGATCGGTCTGCCACTGCTTTGCGGTGTAATCACGGATGAAGGCCTCATATAGCGGGCGACCGATGAGCGAGATGGCCTTTTCCTCCAGGTTTTGTGCCTCTTCCGGGGAGAATTCGCCGGCCTGATCCTTGATGAGCTGGCGTGCCTCATCCGGGGAGTAGTAACGGCCGAAGAACTGGTTGATAAGACCCAGGCCCATCGGGAATTGGTAGGCGGTGCCATCGTGCATGGCAAAGACGCGGTGCTGGTAGTCGGTGAAATCGGTGAACTTATTGCAGTAATCCCACACGCGCTTATTGGAGGTGTGGAAGAGGTGCGCGCCGTACTTGTGCACCTCGATTCCGGTGGTGGGTTCGGCCTCGGAGTAGGCATTGCCGCCGAGGTGATTGCGGCGCTCCACAATGAGCACCTTCTTATCCAGCTGGCTAGCGGCGCGCTCGGCAACCGTTAGACCAAAAAATCCAGAGCCAACAACGATGAGGTCATAAGAAGTCATGGCCTCCACTTTATTGCACTACGGCAGCTGACACGGCGCATCGGCGTGTCGCAACAGATTTCACAGAAGTCACAAACGTACCATCACTATCAACTCTTAACTCTTGGCAACCGTTTTTACAGCTGCACAACCCTAGGGAGATAACAGTGCAACAACGACGTCGACTAGTACCCACCAGGTCAAAATGGTCCACCCCCGTCATCGCGGCGGTCACCTCCATCGCACTCGCCGTGACGGCCGCATTCGGCGGACAGCAAGTTCTCAAGACCCAAGACTCCGGAAACGGCGGCCCCATTGAGGTCAAAAATTCCTCCTCTAGCTTCAGTGACGGCGAATCCATCGTCGTCGATGACCCAGCCGTAGCCGCACAGGGCGACGGCGAAAGCCGCCGCGCGGTCAAGCAGTTCCACCGCGACGAAACCTTCAACATGTTCGCCGTCACCTGGGAGGGCAAGCGAGATATCAACTCCTTCGTCCGCTCCAAGCAGCAGGACGGTTCTTGGAGCGAGTGGCTGCCCATGGACGCAATGAACTACACCGAGGGCAAGAACGGCACCGAGCTCATCTTCGTGGGCGATACCAACGATGTGCAGGTTTCTATGGCCAACGTTGACCTCGTGACCGGTTCCAACCTCGACAAGAAGGAAGACTCCCTCCTGGACAAGGCCGCCAAGGGCGCTGATGCCAACCGCCCCGCGCCGCTTGCGTACAACGTCGGCGATATCTCCCCCGTGGCCGATGAGCGCACCCAGGTTGCGGATCTCGACGCCGTGTTTATCGACGGCAACGCCCAAGAAGGCGAAGCCATCGAGCCCACCGCAGAAACCGCGGGCATGCCCAAGGTAGTCACCCGCGCCGGCTGGGGAGCAGACGAATCTAAGCGCTGCCAGCAGCCAACCTACGACGATGGCATCAAGGCCATGACCCTGCACCACACCGCGGGTAGCAATAACTACACCCGCGCGCAGGCGGCGGCACAGGTACGCGGTGCCTACGACTACCATGCGCAGACCCTGGGCTGGTGCGATATCGGCTACAACGTACTGGTAGATAAGTTCGGTACTATCTATGAAGGCCGCTACGGCGGCTTGGACAAGGCCGTACAAGGTGCCCACGTGGGTGGCTTCAACTCCAATAACTGGGGCATTTCCATGATTGGCAACTACGAGCAGGCTGAGCCTTCCCGCGAGATGCTCAACTCCGTGGCCGAGATTGCTGGCTGGAAGGCCGCTATTTCTGGCATCGATCCAATGGGCAAGGCCAGCTTGTACTCCGGCGGATTCAACGGCTCCAAGTTCCCTGCAGGAACCACGGCCACCGTGCCGGCCTTCGCGGGCCACAACGATTTCCACTACACGGCTTGCCCGGGCCAGTACACCACGCGCCATTGGGATGAAATCCGTAAGAACACCAAGCGCAAGGCGGATGCCATCAAGTCCGGCAAGAACAGCACGGACCTGAACTGGCAAGAGTCTCCACAGCCAAATACCCCCAAGACCCCGCAACCAAATACCCCCAAGACCCCGCAACAGGTGGGCGGAGAAATCATGTCCTCGCTTGGCGAGGTCGAGGTACCGGTCTCCACTATCTCCGCCCTTGCCGGCATCGCTGCCGCCGTCTTCGGCGTGCTCATCGCCAATGAGCGCCTGCAGAAGCCTGATACCGATCAGAAGGTGGCGGGCAACCTGACCACCGGCGATATCCCGGAGATTGTCAATAAGGTTGTCCAGGTCTCCAGCAACGAAGGCCTGAAGGAATCGTGGACCTCCGTCCTCAACGCTTTCGGCCCAGTCCTAGGCTTGGCAGTCGGCGGCCCGGACACCACCGATGGCGGCAAGATCCTTTACCAGCTCTTCCAAAATGGCGTGGTGCTCTCCTCCAAGGAGTCCGGCACCAAGGCCCTGACGGGTGAGATTGCCAAGAAGTGGTCCGAGGGCGATAATGCCTCCAAGCTCGGCCTGCCGACCTCCAACGAGGAAAAGAATGGCAAGGAAATCCGCGTGAAGTTCCAGGGTGGCGAGATTGTCTACAACACCGAAACGGAAAAGGTAGACATCTTCACCGACTAGAACCAGCGCTCTAGCACCTTAGCGACGCCCGCCTGGTGGTTAGCCACGGTGACCGCATCCGCGGCCGCCTTAACCTCCGGGTGGGCGTTTTCCATGGCCACGCCGCAGCCGGCCCACGTCAGCATCTCGATATCGTTGGGCATATCCCCAAAGGCAATAGTCTCTTGCTGGGCGACGCCGGTGTGCTCCGCCAGCCATTCCACCCCGCGGCGCTTAGTCACATTGGGCGCGGCAACCTCCAAGATTCCTTCCTGCATGGAATAGGTCAGGTGCGCGAGATCCGGATCGATGTGCGGCGCAATGAGCTCATAGAGCTCTGGGGCGGAGTAGTCCGTGTTGCGGATGAGGAACTTCACCGCCGGCTGCCCCACTAGCTCGCCCATGCTGACCACGCCAAAGCCTTCGAACAGGGCATTTTCGGAGTAGTGGCGCTCGACTACGAAGAGGTCCTCGACGGCGTCGGCAAGCGAGCCCCCTGCCCGCTCCGCGCCAAAGCCCACGGTGCCCAGTACCGTCTGGGCCACGTCCACCACCTCCGCCAATGCAGCGGGCGAAAGCTCGTGGGCGGACATCACCCGATCCTCCGCGGAGTCATATAACACAGCACCATTCGAGGTCACGCATACCGGCCGCACGGGCAGCTGCTCCAGCACCGGGGCAATCCAGCGGAACGGACGGCCGGTAGAAAGCGCAAAATAGGCACCCTGTTGGACTGCCCGCGCCACGGCGTCACGGTTGCGACGCGGGACGCGGTGGTTGCGGTCCAGCAGGGTGCCGTCAATATCGCTCGCGATGAGGCGAGGCGCGCGGGCTGGGAAATTCTCCATACCCGCGAGTTTACGTCAGGACTTAGATGTTGAGGTCCTCGTCCTCGTTATCCTCCCACTCCAGGGAGCGCTTAATAGCGCGCTTCCAGTCGCGGTAGAGCCCCTCTACCTCTTCCTTGTCGCGCTTCGGCTTGAATACCTTCATGTCTCCGGTCTGGCTGCCCAAGACGCTGAGGTCATCCCAGAAACCATGGTCCAGGCCTGCCGCGAAGGCAGCACCGGTGGCGGTGGTCTCGATATTCTTCGGGCGGTGTACTTCCACGCCGAGGATATCGGACTGGAACTGCATCAACAGTTCATTCATGGTCATGCCACCATCCACGCGCAGCTCGGTAATCTCCACGCCGGAGTCCGCCACCATGGCGTCGGCGACATCGCGCGTCTGGTACGCGGTGGATTCGAGCACGGCGCGAGCCAAGTGCTTGCGGTTAGCAAAGCGGGTCAGGCCTACGATGACGCCGCGGGCATCCGGGCGCCAGTACGGAGCGAAGAGTCCGGAGAAGGCCGGCACGATATAAACGCCGCCGTTGTCCTTAACCTCGCGCGCCAGGTTTTCGATGGACGCAGCATTGGGGATGAGCTGCAGGTTATCGCGCAGCCACTGCACCAGGGAACCGCCCATGGATACAGATCCCTCAAGCGCGTACACGGGGCGCTCGCCCTCGCGCTGGAAGCAGACGGTGGTCAGCAGGCCGTTCTCGGAGAACTTCGGGGTGGTACCCGTATTCAGCAGGAGGAACAGGCCGGTTCCGTAGGTATTCTTTGCGGAACCTGCGCGGAAGCAACCCTGGCCGAACATCGCGGACTGCTGGTCACCCAGGATGGCGCGGATAGGCACGCCGGAAAGCGAGCCGCGCTCACGCACGGTACGAAAATCACCCAGGGACGGGCGAATCTCCGGCAGCATGGACATCGGGATGCCCATTTCCTTACACAATTCCTCATCCCACTCCAGCTTTTCGATGTCCATAAGCAAGGTGCGGGAGGCGTTGGTGACGTCGGTGGCGTGCAGCGCTTCGCGGCCGGCATCGCCCTCGGCGCCGCCGGTGAGGTTCCACAGCAACCAGCTATCAATGGTGCCGAAGAGCAGATCGCCTGCCTCGGCACGCTCGCGGGCGCCTTCGACGTTATCGAGGATCCACTTCACCTTTGGACCAGCCGGGTAGGAGTTGATAATCAGACCGGTGCGGCGGCGCCACTTTTCTGGCCCTTCCTCACCCGAGAGTTCCTTACAGATAGCGGTGGTTCGGGTATCTTGCCAGACAATGGCGTTGTAGACCGGCTTACCGGTGTGCTTATCCCACACCACGGTGGTCTCACGCTGGTTGGTGATACCTACCGAGTCAATGTCTTCGACGGTGATATCGCCATTGGCAAGAGCCTCACCGACGGCGCGACGGGTATTGCTCCAGATTTCTTCTGGGTCATGTTCTACCCAGCCTTTTTCGGGGAAGATCTGCTCGTGCTCGAGCTGGCCTACGGCAGCCTGCTCGCCGTTGTGATCAAAGATGATGCAGCGCGTCGACGTGGTTCCCTGGTCGATAGCAGCGACGTATTTCTTGTTAGTCATGTGTCTAGTCTCCTATACGAAGATGGAATTAGAGCGCAACGGACAACAGGCCAACGGCTACAGCCGCGACCAACGGGGCCACGATGGGGACCCAAGCATAGCCCCAGTTCGCGCTGCCTTTGTCCTGGATGGGCAAGATGAATGCATAAGCAATTCGCGGGCCCAGGTCACGGACCGGATTGATGGCATAACCCGTAGGGGTACCAAGGGACAGGCCGACCGCCACCACAACGAAAGCAACAGCGAAGTAGCTCATTGGGCCAAGCTCGCCGCCGGTGGGACCGAAGGCGATGAACATCAACAGCACGCAGGTGGCGATGAACTCCGTCACCGCATTCCAGCCGTTCTTAGGATGTGCCGGCTTGGTAAAGAAGATACCGTTGGTGTCCTTATTGGCGCCGGTGACGTTTCCGGCGTCGTCGTAATTATTGGCGTCGAAAAGCTGCTTGAAAGCAGCCCATGCCAGGATGGCACCGAGGATAGCGCCGAGGATCTGGCCCAGGAAGTAGTACGGGACCAGGGACCACTCGAGCGAGCCATTGACGGCCAACATTACGGTGACGGCGGGGTTAAGGTGCCCGCCCGTGGGATCGGCTACGCTCGCGCCGACGAAAACCGCAAGGCCCCAGCCTAGGGCGATTACGATCCAATCGGAGCCGCGCGCGCCAGAGGTGCGCAGGTTTACCAGCGCACATACGCCGTTGCCTAGAAGGAGCAGCAACGCAGTGCCGATAAACTCCCACAGGAATGCATCAAATCCGGTCATAACTTATACCTCGTTTTGGGTGGGTCGGGCGGATCCTGCGCGCACCAAAATGTCATTGGCCTCGCGGTCAGTTACCGCAGCTTCTGCTTCAAGTTCGGCCTGCGTGTGGGCCTTGAATTGGGATACCTCGCGCTCCTTGTCGGCGTCGCTCCAGCCCAGCAGCGGTGCTACAAAATCAGCAACGGCCGGGGCGGCATTCACACCGCGGTCGCCGTACTCGATGGCGATGCGCAGGCGGCGGGACAAGATGTCTTCCAAGTGCAATGCACCCTCGTGGGTGACGGCGTAGCGGACCTCGGCCCACAGGTAGGACTCGGCACCAGGAACTGGCTCGAGCAGGGAGGCATCCTCTGCTGCTGGTGCCAAAACCTCACCCAGCAGGGAGCCATAGCGGCCGAGCAGGTGCTCAATGAACTTCTCGCTCAGGTTATAGCGACGAGCCAAGGATGGGACCTGGTTGGCCAAGGCATGGTAGCCGGCGGCGCCCAGGATCGGGGTTTGCTCGGTGATGGACTCTGGGACCTTGGTACCCAGTTCCTTCACCGCCAGGTCCACGGCATCCTTACCGATGACGCGGTACGTGGTGTACTTACCGCCGGCGACAGAGACCATACCTGGGGCCACGCGTGCGACGGCGTGGTTGCGGGAAAGGTTGGTGGTGGAATCGGACTTGCCGGACAGCAGCGGGCGCAGGCCGGAGTAGACGCCCACGATGTCATCGCGGGTGATCTTGCGGCGAACGCGCTGGTTAACCTGATCCAAGATGTAGTCAATATCGGACTTGGTTGGTGCTGGATCTGGCAAGGAAAGACCCTTTTCCCAATCGGTATCGGTGGTACCAATAATCCAGTACTCGCCCCACGGGATAACGAAGAGGACGGACTTTTCGGTGACGAAGCACAGGGCCGCCTCTGCATCGAGCGCATCCTTCGGCACGACGATGTGCACGCCCTTCGAGGCGTGAACGGTGAACTTGCCTTCCACGCCGGCCATCTCTTGGATCTTGTCATTCCATACGCCGGTGGCGTTGATAAAGACCTTGCCGCGCACGGTGGTCTCGCGGCCGGTGGCGGTGTCTCGCACCTTGGCGCCTACGATGCGGCCGCCGCGGTCCTTGTCAAAGCCAATGACCTCGGTATTGGTACGCACGTCGGCACCGTACTCGGCGGCGGTACGCAGCACGGTCATGGTGTGGCGGGCGTCATCAACCAAGGTGTCGTAGTAGCGCACGCCGCCCACAATGGCATCTTCTTTCAGACCCGGGGTCACCTTCAGCACGCCCTTGCGGGTGAGGTGCTTTTGCATTGGCACGCTCTTCGAGCCACCCATGAGGTCATAAAGAGTAAAGCCACCGAACATCATCACGCGCTCCCATACGTGGTGGGTCAGCGGGAAGATAAACTTCAGCGGCTTCACCAGGTGGGGTGCCAGGGTGGACATGTTCAGCTCGCGCTCCTTGAGGGACTCCGCCACCAGGCGGAAGTCAAACATGGCCAGGTAGCGCAGGCCACCGTGGAACATCTTGGAGGAGCGAGAAGAGGTACCTGCGGCGAAGTCGCGCGCCTCAATGACGGCGGTCTTGAGGCCGCGGGTAGCGGCGTCCGCTGCCGCACCAGCGCCTACGGAACCGCCACCGATGATGACTACGTCGTAGTCCTCATCCGCGTACCCATTCCATAGATTTTCAAAGTATTCGGGGTTAAAGGATTGGTTGCTTTGCTGGGTCATTACTGACCGCATCTCCTTCCTTGGTGCTTGCATGTGCCTGCGCCATAAATCCATGAATGAGATGGCAAAAGCACAGCCAAAAGCAGTGAATTGTGGTTTCGGTGGAAAGTATCACACCGCGGCTGCAGAGACATTATCTCCTTAGACCTATGATAGGAGTCACGGACGTCAGTTACACAAGTGGTTACTCACACGTAGGTTTCAGGCCCATAAGCAGTAACTTTCCCTAAAATACTTAGCCGCCCAAAAAGAAAACGCACCCCCTCGCGGGGGTGCAAAGCGGACGGACAGCCCGCGCTATTTCTGCGCTAACCGCGCCATTGCTTCAAGCACTTCGGACATTCCGGCTTTCTCGGCAGAATAAGTGACCGCCTGAGCGCCTTTGACCACCTCGATAGGGGCAGTTTCCAAAGCCACCACCGGCATCCGGTCTAGGAAATCCTCATCTCCTGGCTCGTTAGCAAAAACCAGGGTCTCCTCCGGTTTAGCTTGCAGATCCTCAAGGATGCGCTCCACGCCTTGTACCGCAGTCGCGGCAGTGACGGACAGTGCATCGGTATCGAGTCGCGGCTGCACAGCGTCCTCATCAACGACAACGCTCCACACGGCTTGCGGAACTTCCACTTCACCGGCGGGTGATATCACGATCAGGACTTCGGCCGCCGGGTAGATATCTGCCAAAGCCTTGTGCAAGCGCGGAGTCAGCGCGCCATCTTCCCAATTCAGCGCGCTGCTGTGCGCCACTACCACGCGGGGGATGGAAGAGAATTGCGCCTTCATGCGGTGCGGCAAGCGCGAGACGATAAGCCGGGATTGGGTGGCTGCCGCCAACAGACCCTGCTCCGCCACGGAACCAGCCCATATCTCCTTACTGCTGGCCGTGATGGACGCTTGGGTTTGCGCCACATCCGACTTCAGCTGCGCCATGATATCCGCGACCTTATCGCGACCTTCATCCAAGCCGCGGGTTGCCTCTTCTACCACGGCGTTGAGGTTGTTCTTGATCCACTCCAGGGTCTCCGGGGCGGTCCGCGCCTTATTCTTTGGCTCCTCCCCGTCCGCTCCCTTGGCGGCGGCCATGTGGTTGCGCACCAAGTCAACCGTAGTAACCGAGACGCGTTCTTTGAGGCCCACTAGATCGTCACGCAACCGGCGTACGCGGTGGCGCTCGGTTTCTACTTCAGCATCTCGAGCTTCTGCCTCTTCAAGGGTAGGAGCCCCTCCACCTTTACGGGCGGGCACCCAGTATTCACCGGCAGGCATGGGTCCAAATTCGGCTTCGTACTGTTCCCATAGCCCTTCCAATGCCTCTTGCATGCGGCGTCGAATCTCCGCGGTATCAGCCTCCGCATCGCCGGTGGGATAGTACGGTTCGAGGGCGGTAATAAAGACAGGGGTCTTGGTCCGTCCCAGGTTCTTTTTGTGTCCCTTGGTCCACAGGCGCTGCGAACCAAAAATGACCTGTGGGACTACCGGCACCCCCGCCTCATAGGCAATGCGGGAGGCGCCACTTTTCATGCTGCGGATTTCAAAGCTGCGGGAAATTGTGCCTTCAGAAAACACGCCCACGAGTTCGCCGTCCTTGGCCAGCTGTACCGCTTGGCGGAAGGAGGCGCTGCCATCTATACGGTCAACTGGCACGTGATGCATGGCCTTCAACAACGGACCCGCCACCGGTGCTTTGAAGATTCCAGCCTTAGCCAAGAAGCGCACCAGACGCTTCTTGCGATAGGCCAAAAAGGCGCCGAAGAGGAAATCCATGTAGCCGGTGTGGTTGCAGACCAACACCGCGCCGCCCTTATCGGGGATATTTTCTTCCCCCGAAAGGCGCATTTTTAATCCCTGTGCCAGAGTCACCCCCCTGCCAATGTGGGTGATCTGGCGGTACAGGAAATTCGTCGCAGCGTTCATAACTCTCCAGGACGACGGCGGACTTACTGCGGGGTCAGGACATCCTTGCCCACGAACGGGCGCAGGGCCTCAGGGACAACGACGGAGCCGTCGGCCTGCTGGTGGTTTTCCAGAATGGCGACGAGCCAGCGGGTAGTCGCCAGCGTGCCGTTCAGGGTAGCTGCGGTCTGGGTCTTGCCGTTCTCGTCGCGGTAGCGGGTGGACAGGCGGCGAGCCTGGAAGGTAGTGCAGTTCGAGGTGGAGGTCAGCTCACGGTAGGTGCCTTGGGTGGGAACCCAAGCCTCATTGTCGAACTTGCGGGCCGCCGAAGAACCGAGGTCGCCACCGGCAATGTCGATGGTGCGGTAAGGCAGTTCCATGGCTGCAAGCATGTCCTTTTCCATGGACAGAAGGCGCTGGTGCATTTCTTCCGCGTCCTCCGGCTTGCAGTAGACAAACATCTCCAGCTTGTCGAATTGGTGGACGCGCAGGATGCCGCGAGTGTCCTTACCGTGGGAGCCAGCCTCACGGCGGAAGCAGGAGGACCAGCCGGCATACTGCAGCGGGCCATTGGAGAGGTCGATGATCTCATCCTTGTGGTAACCAGCAAGGGCCACCTCAGAGGTACCGACCAGGTACATATCGTCGGCCGGCAGGTAGTAAATCTCATCGGAGTGCTGGCCCAAGAAACCAGTGCCGGACATAATATCTGGGCGAACCAGAACTGGCGGGATCATCAGCTTGAAGCCAGCTTCGCGCGCCTTCTGCGCCGCGAGCATCAGCATTCCCAGCTGCAGGAAGGCGCCATCGCCAGTGAGGTAGTAGAAACGAGCGCCGCCTACCTTGGCGCCACGCTTGACGTCGATAAGGCCGAGGGACTCACCCAACTCAAGGTGGTCCTTTGGCTCGAAGTCGAACTCAGGAATCTGGCCGACTTCTTCGACCACTACGAAGTCATCTTCACCGCCGGCCGGGGCACCTTCGACCACGTTATCGAGCTTGTACTGCAGCTCTTCCACCTTGGCTTCAGCGGCAGACTGTGCCTCTTCCGCCTCCTTGACCTTGGCCTTCAGCTCATTAGAGCCCTCCAGCAGTGCCGGACGCTCCTCCGGGGAGGCTTGGCCAATCTTCTTGCCAAAAGCCTTCTGCTCGGAGCGCAGTTCGTCGGCCTTCTGGATAGCAGCGCGGCGCTGCTCATCAGCTTCCAAGAGCTGGTCTACGAGGGAGGGATCCTCACCTCGGTTCACCTGGGAAGCACGGACAACGTCAGGGTTTTCGCGGAGTAGCTTGAGATCAATCACGAATGTAAGTTTAGCGTATTGACAACATCTTGCGGTGGTAATAACCAGCGAATTATGATGGCTTTATGTCCGCCGTTCAGCTCCCCGCCCGCACAATTACGGACGGTCCCGTTCCAAAACACACCCAATTGCACGATATCCTCGAAGAATTGTGCCGCACGACCCTCAAACCCGGCGATATCCTGCCCGGCGAGAGGCTTCTTGAAGAAACCTATGGCGTGTCACGAATCACGGTCCGCCGCGCCATCGGGGATCTTGTCGCGGCCGGAAAATTGCGCCGCGTCCGCGGTAAGGGCACCTTCGTAGCGCCCAATCCCCTTGTCTCCCGGCTCCACCTGGCCTCATTCTCGGATGAGATGGGCGCACAAGACGTCACCGCCTCCTCCAAAATCCTTACCAGCGGACGCAGCAGCGCCCCGGAGGATGCCGCCCTCTTTTTTGATACGCCTGCCCAAACCGAACATATTCACCTGCGCCGCCTGCGCTTGGGCGATGGCGAGCCCTACTCCATTGATGACGGCTGGTATAACTCCACGTATGCGCCCAGCCTGCTAGAAAATGACACCTACAATTCGGTCTACGCCATACTCGACTCTGTCTTTAACGTCCCCATTACCGATGCGGATCAAACGGTATCGGCGATTTCCGCCGATGCGGACACTGCTCCGCTTCTCGACGTCCCCGTGGGCACCCCGCTGCTACACATCGTGCGCTACTCCCGCTCGGGCGATAGGCCGGTGGAGTGGTGTTCCTCCGTCTACCGCACCGACCGCTACCGGCTGACTACCCGGGTGGCTAGGGAGAACAGTATCTAGCCAGCACCCTGCTTAAAAGGTAAGATTAAAGGCCTTATGAAGAAATCACCTGCGTGGCGTTCCGCTGTGGCCGTCCAGATTGTCTTGATTGCGGCAATCGCGGCGGCCGTTTTCATGGGCATCTATGGCGTTATCAGCTCCCACAAATCGGGCGGCGAAGACACTACCGCTGCCCAGCAGCACAATAGCGGGGATACTTCAGAAACCGCCGCTCCTAAACCGGAGCCCTTCACCGCTGCGGCCGCCGGCGCTTGCTTGACGTGGGACATCGCCCAGGATGGCTCCGCCACTGGGTTCAAGGAAGTACCGTGCTCCGATCAGCACCGCTTCGAGGTTTCCAAGACCGAAGACCTGAGCGTCTACCCCACCAGCGAATTCGGCCCTGATGCCAACCGCCCAGCGCTTACCCGCCAACACCAATTGCGCGATGAGCTGTGCGAATCCGCCACCGTGGGCTACCTGCACGGTAAGTGGGATCCGAATGGTAAGTACGATGTGGCGTCCATTCTGCCGCCGCAGTCCGCCTGGGATCGCGGCGACCGCACCTTGCTGTGCGGCCTGCAAACCACCGATGATCACGGCGTACCACAGCTTACTACCGGCAACGTCGAGGCCTCCGAGCAGGCAAACCTCGCCAAGCCGGGCGAGTGCTTGGCCATCGATGACAAGCAGGTTCCGCACGTCGTTGACTGCGCCAAGCCCCACCAGATGGAGACCGTTTCCGTCATCGATGTGGGCAAGCAGTTCCCTGACGGCTACCCGGACGGCAAGGATATGGACAAGTTCCTATCCGATACGTGTACCGCTGCCACCGAGGACTACCTTGGCGGCGAGGAGCAGCTCTACCAGTCCACGCTGCAACCATTCTGGGGCTCTATCACCGAGGCCTCGTGGAATGGCGGCACCAAGTCCGTCAATTGCTCCCTTGTGCATGCCCGCGAAGGCGGCGGTTTCTCTGCCATCACCGGTTCCGCTACCGGTGGACGCCAGGCGCTGACTATCGACGGCCAACCGCCGGAGGAACGCCCCGAGCGCAATCCACTGCGTGAGGACAAGGACAAGAGCCCGGCACCCGAGTCTGCCGCCCCCGCCCCGGCCCCAGCGCCCTAATGGTCGAGGTATCAGAAGAGCGCTTCGATGAGATGGTCAACGAGGCGCTGGATCAAGTCCCCGAGGAATTCGTGCGCCGCATGCGCAACCTCGTCATTTTGGTCGAAGATGAAAATCCCGATAACCCTATGTTGCTAGGGCTCTACGAGGGCGTAGCACTGCCCCGCCGCACCTTCGATCACACCGGTTTCCTGCCCGATGCGATCTTCATTTACCGCAACACGCTGCAGCGCTGGTCCGGCAGCGAAGAGGAATTAGCAGAGCAGGTCAAGGTCACCGTATTCCACGAACTCGGCCATTACTTTGGCCTCGAGGAAGAGGAGCTGCACCGCCTGGGCTGGGGCTAGAGCTCCGTATCCGCCCACCGGGTCAACGTCCATTCACCAAAGTCCTTGCCGCGCGGTTCCATCACCATAAAGCGGCAATTGGCCAGGTAGCCGGTATAGGCAAAGTCGGCATCAACGCCCGTGGCGTGCTTGGTGACCACGCGGATGGCGGCGCCGTGGCTGACAAGGATGACATCGTGGTCGTCGGCAAGCTGCTCCGCAATGCCCTCCAGCACCGGCTGGTAGCGCGCCAGCACATCATCCAAGGTCTCGCCGCCTTCCATCCCGGCGCCGCGCTCGCCATCGCACCAGCCACGCATGGCCACCATGTGCGACCTATGGGCATCTTCGCTGCCGTCCATCTCCCAGTCACCGGCGAAAATTTCGTGCACGCCGGTAATTACGTCAACGCGCTGGGAAAATTCCGGCATGCCGCGCTCTTGTTCAAAGGCGCGTGCCGCCAGCATCGCGGTCTGCTGAGCGCGCAGGGCAATGGAGCATTTAAATTCCACTTCGCGCTCGCCCACCAACTGCGCTAGCTCTCGGCCTACCTCCGTGGCTTGGTCGCGCCCGCGCTCGGTAAGCTCTGCCCCGGGCGGGCGGGTATCGAGGAAGCGGGAAATATTGGAATAGGTCTGGCCGTGGCGCAGCAGGATAATTCTTCCGGGCATGCTTCTAGATTATTGGCCCCTGCGTGCCCGCGCTACCCAATCATCCGCCGCTGCCAGATCGCGCGGTGGCTTGCCCGCGGGCGTTGCCGCCGGCCAGGAGCCGAGGAAAAGCAAGTCCTCTGCCCGCAACCACAAGGCCCGCAGCGCTTCCGCGACCGGCTGATCGTCAATGTGCCCAATGAGGTCCACGTAGAAGCGGTACGTGCCAAAGGCCTCCCGCGTCGGCCGCGACTCAATCCGGGACAGGTCCACCCCGCGGTGCGCAAAGTCCTGCAGCGCCCCCACCAGGCTGCCTGGTTCATTTGGCAGGGTGAAGATGACGCTGGTGCGGTCCTGGCCAGTCCTTGCAGTGGGTTTTCCCGGACGCCCCACCAGGACGAAGCGCGTTGCGGCGCCTTCAACATCTGCCACGCCCTGGGCGATGGTCTCCAGCCCAAAGATCTCGGCGGCCCGCGCCGGCGCTGCGGCCGCATCCGCTTCCCCACGGGCTACAGCCTCGGCCGCCGCGGCATTGGAACTGGCGGGCACGAACTCTACCTCCGGCAGATTATCTTTTACCCAGCCGCGGATTTGCTGGAATGCCACCGGGTGGGTGCTCAGCCGCGTAATGTCGCCCGCGCCTTGCCGGGTCATGATGCTAAAGGCCACGGGGATATCCACCTCGCGGTAAATCTGCACCGGTTCGGCTTCAACCAGCGCATCAAAGGTGGTGGTCACAGCGCCATCAACGGAATTTTCAATGGCTACGCAGGCGTACTCGGCGTGCCCGGCGCGTATGGCGGCCACGGCCTCCGAAGGCGAGCCAACCGGCATGGTCTCTACCTGCGGCAGGTGCGCGGCAAACTTATGCGCGGCCGCTTCCGTAAAGGTTCCGGCCGGCCCCAGGAAGGCGATGGTGGTAGTCATGCACGTCACCTTAGCCCACTAGACTGGTGCCCCATGGACTTTTCCGTAGAACAACTCCGCGCGGATCTGCACGGCCTTAGCCCCGAGGAGCACGGTTTCACCTACCTGGATGTGGACCGCGAGCCCTCCGGCCGCGGCCGGCTGAGCGGCTGGGTCCTCTCCGCCAAGGACCTCTGCGATGTCCGCGGCATGCCCACGACCTTGGGAAATGTAGATCGCACTTACTACCCCGAGCACAGCGATGCCTTCGTCGAGGCCTTGGAGAAGCAAGGTGCGCGCATCATCGGTAAGTCCTCCGCCCCAGAGTTGGGTCTGCGCGTGGATACGGAACCAGTGGGCCTGCCCCATCCCGATAATCCCCTTTATCCCGGCTGCACACCGGGTGGTTCCTCGGGCGGTGCGGCGGTACAGGTCGCGCGGGGGTTGCTGCGCGCGGCGCACGCCAGCGATGGCGGCGGTTCCATCCGAGTGCCGGCCGCGGCCTGCGGCGTGGTGGGCTTTAAACCGGCGGGAAAAGAAATGGGTGTGCAGGGCTTTATCACCCGGACCGTAGCCGATAATGCCTTTCTGCATGGCCACCGCATGATCACCCCGCGCGCCCGCATCGGCCTGCTGGTAGAGCCGCTGTTTTGCGATGCCAACGTCGATGCCCACCACCTGCGCGCCGCCCGCGAGGCCGCCCAACGCCTACAGGCAGCCGGCTTCACCGTGGTGCCCATTTCCCCGTATCCGCAGGCCCGGGCCACCTTTGCGCATTTCCGGAATACTTTTACCTCCCGCTTGGCGGGGTTGAACCCAGCGGCAGGCTATACGGAGTGGATTGCCCAGCAGGGCCGGCGCGTGAGCTCCGCTGAGCTGGCCGCGGCGCGGGCGCATGTCCGGCAGCTGCCCGACTTGCTGGCCCGGGAATGGGGCGTCGATGCCATCCTCACCCCGATGCTCACCACGGACCCGCCGCGCACCGGCCACTTCCTGTCCTTGCCCCATGCGGAGAATTTCGCAGCCCAGACCCGGTGGTCTCCGTGGGGTTCCCTCTTCAACATGGCCCGCCTGCCAGCCATTTCCGTGCCATGGGCCGTTCCCAATCACCCGCCGGTAGGCGTGCACCTGGGAGGCATTACGCTTTCCGACGCCGCCCTGCTCGGCCTCGCCCACATCCTCCACCCATGACCAAGTCCCTACGCGCCGAGCTGCTCATCGTCCTCACCCTCACCTTTGGCATTTCCGGGGTGCGGGCGGTGTTAAACCTCATCAATTCCCTGGCCGCGCCGCAGCGGCTCGACGAGCAATCGGTCACGCTCAATTCCAGCCAATCCTCCCTTGCCTGGGTGGATATGGGACTGCAGCTGTGCTCGGCCGCCGTGCTCTTTTCCTATGGAGCCTTAGCGCTTTTCCTGCTGGCCAAGGACCGCTTTGTGCCCCGTGCCCACCGCGCCCGCGACTGGCTAGAAGGCGCAGGGCTTGCCGCCCTCATTGGCATCCCGGGGCTCGCCCTGTATTTCGCGGCGGTGCACTTGGGGTGGAGCAAGGAGGTCATCCCCGGCGACTTCGCCAATGCTTGGGTAGAAATCCCAGTTTCCCTCCTCAAGGCCGCTGCCAACGCCTTCGCGGAGGAAACCGTGGTGGTGATGTGGCTGATGACGCGCTTGCGCCAGGCCCGCTGGTCGCTGCCAGCAGCGCTTGCCGCCAGCTCCATTCTCCGCGGTTCTTATCACCTCTACCAGGGAGTTTCCGCTGGCTTTGGCAATATCATCATGGGTTTAATTTACGGCTATTACTACCACCGCACGGGGCGGGTATGGCCGCTGGTCATAGCGCATTTTCTTATCGACGCCGTCGCTTTCGTGGGTTATTCCTTCCTGT
>ERZ1030923.11-NODE-11-length-92015-cov-42.449663_pt1 | contig 92015 bp, 88 predicted proteins | sample MGYA00518601_ERZ1030923 | MGnify/ENA primary metagenome ERZ1030923 (study PRJEB33718, sample SAMN03159691) | human skin metagenome | collected 2014-05-20 | study: EMG produced TPA metagenomics assembly of the PRJNA266117 data set (Human skin bacterial metagenome... | reverse complement strand
CGGTAGCATCAAACCAAACTAACCATCATCGTTGCAACGACCCCTAGAATCCGCCCCGGTTCGGCCAAGGCGCTAAGGCTTAAGTGTCATTCATGTCATTTGGGTGCGGACCGCCTCGTCCCTCTTCGCCCTCATCCAGGGCGGTGATGGCAGCCATCTCGTCCTCGGTGAGCTCAAAGTCGAAGACGTCGAAATTCTCCGCGATGCGCGATGGCGTGGCGGACTTAGGGAAGAGGATGACGCCATTCTGCAGGTGCCAACGGATGACGACCTGCGCTGGGCTGACATCGTGCGCCGCAGCGGCGTCGGTGACCTCGGGGGCATCCAAAATATCGCTTTTACCCTGCCCCAAAGGCCCCCATGCCTCAATAGCTACGGTGTGGGCGCGGAAGGCGTCCAGCTCGCGCCAGCGCTGCAGGTAAGGGTGAAGCTCGACCTGATTGACCGCCGGCTTAACGTCGGTCTTGAGCTCCAGCTGGTCCAGGTGCTCGAGCTCGAAGTTGGAGACGCCGATGGACTTTGCCTTGCCCTGCTTCTGCAGCTCGATGAGCTGCTGCCAGGCCTCGACGTAGGTTCCCTTCGCTGGGGTCGGCCAATGGATGAGGTAGAGATCCACATACTCTAGGCCGAGCTTGTCCAAAGATTCATCAAGTGCTGCGGCGGCATCGGTCTGGCGGTCATTCCACAGCTTGGTGGTGACAAACAGCTCCTCGCGCGGAATGCCGGACTTGGCAATTGCCCGGCCCACGCCTTCCTCGTTGCCATAGATAGCGGCGGTATCGATATGGCGATAGCCCACCCGCAGGGCCTCAGCTACCAGCTCTTCGGTCTTATCCGGATCCATCTGGAATACACCGAAGCCCAGCTGCGGGATGGTATTGCCGTCATTCAGGGTGATGTTAGGTACGCTCATGCGCCCCAGACTACCTATCTACTGCAGTGGGCCGAGCGTGATGAATTTATTCCACGTCTCCCACTCATCTTGCAGGCGGGCGCGCTCGTGGGGTGGGGTAGCGGTGTCGTCGATAAGCGCGGCGTCAATCATGCGCACGCCATTGTCAAAGAACAACGCGGCGTGCCCCGAGGCGCCGTGCCGCAGTACCGGAACCAAGTTCAACCCATCGAAGGACAGGCGCGCATTAGGCCGCACATCCAGCCCGGCAATGGCGGCGAGGGTAGGGGCCAAGTCAATAGGGGAGACTAGTTCGTTATTCTCCCCGCTTTCCGCCACGCCCGGCCATAGCACCGACATGGGGGCATTTCCGCCCAGCAGGGAGCAGACGGCAATGACGCCTTCAACCTGGTCGAGTTCCTCCAGGCTGGGCTGTTCTAGCAGGCGAAAGACGTCTTCACCGGCAGGCTGCGTGTCTTCGCGAACCTCATAGCCCACCCCAGCAAAAACCTCGCTGATGCGCGTGGTGGCCTGGCGCTGTGGGTACTGGCCGGTCAGGGTGCCGCGGCGGGAGTCCGCATAAGTTTCCGAAGGCACCCACGTGTTATTAAAACGAACGCCGCGCAGTGCGGTCTCCGGCGCATGGTCAAAGGTCGCAAGAGTGATATCCATGGATTCAATTCTAGGCTTGCCGACGCCCCCTTCGGCCAACTTTGCCCACACAAATCACCGCCGCGGATCTAGTCGAGCTCTAGTCCCTCGATGCCGTGCACAGTTACGGTCTCTGAGAGCGGCGCGCGGCCGGGAGCCGTGTTGAAGACCGGGCTGGATTCATCGGCTGTACCAAAGGTGATCGCGGTGACCAGCTTGTAGTCCTCGTCCACGCCGAGGAATTCACGTGCGGTTGGCGCAATCAGGGAAATCATGCCCTGCGGGATGCCGTGATAGCCGTGTGCCTCCAGGGAAAGCAGGAAGTTTTCGGTGTAGGTTCCCTGGTCGAAGGCGGCGCGGATGCGGTCGCCCATCGGCGGGATAAAAAGCAGTACCGCATGGGGCGCGCCAAAGAAGCGCAGGTTTTCGCGGATGAATTCCATGCGGCCTTCTTTATCTTCGCGCTTAATGCCAAGCAGCCCGTACATTTTGGCGGCCAGCTCCTGGGAGCGCTGGGGGTGGATGCCCTCACCATAATCTGTGGTGAAGTCCGGGCTAAGGCCGTTGGTATCGAATTCCTTAATCAGCGCAGCGCTGAGCTCCTTGAGCTTTTCCCCGCCCACTACGTGCACGTTCCACGGCTGGGTATTGGAGTTGGACGGTGCGGATTGAGCGTCCTCCAAGACCTGCTTGATGTCTTCAACCGGCATAGGCTCCGGCAGGAACGCGCGGGGAGAATGGCGGTTGCGGATGAATTCGGAATACTTATTGGATGAAGTCATGCGCGCCACCTTACACATCACCGCATGCGTCCGTCTTAAACCAAGCGTGGCCAGCGTGGGTGAGCGGGTCTGGGGTAGGAAAACGAAAAATCGCCCACCTGAACGATGGGCGAAAGTGGAGGGAATGACGGGAATCGAACCCGCGTCTTCAGCTTGGAAGGCTGAGGTATTAGCCACTATACGACATTCCCACAGCGCGCTATTGAAACGCTGCGCCATACTTTAGCGCACGCGGGGGCAAAAATGAAAATAGGGAACTAGGGTGGCGCTTGAGCCGTTGTTATAAGAGGAATGGCCCTACCAATAGAAAGCGATGATCGTAGTGGAAATTTTGCTCCTTGTGCTGGCAGTGGGCGGAGGTGCGTGGTTTATGTCTTCGCGCAGCTCCCAAAAACGCCGCGAGGAACGAGAAGCGCAGCAATTGGCCGATGCACAAGCTGACGCTCGCCGGTGGATTGAACGCCTGGGCGGACAGGTGATGCAGATTTCTGGCACAGACTCTGCCTCCCAGCAGGCAATGGCCGACGCGTCCGAGCGTTTCACGGCAGCTAACTCGGCGATTTCGCGCGCCACCACCGCAAAGCAGGCGAACCTAGCGCGTGAGTCCGCTTTGGAAGGCATGCATTATGTGAATGCCGCGCGCGAGATTATGGGCATGAACCCGGGCCCAGAGCTGCCACCGCTCGAGGGGCAGCGCGCCGCCGGCAAGGTGACGGAAAAGCGTACGGTGGAAGCGAATGGCCAGCAGATCACTGCTTCGCCGTACGCCTCCGCGGATACCCCGAACTACTACCCAGGCGGAACCGTGGCCGGCCGTCCGGTTCCGGCGGGTTGGTATTCCCGTCCGTGGTGGGCTGATGCATTGCAGACCGGCGTGTGGATGGTGGGCTACTCCATGATGTTTAATGCCCTATTCTCCGGTATGTCTGGCATTGGCTATTCCGCGGCCGCTGCTGAAAGCGGCGACTGGGGTGGCGGTGAAGGTATGGGCGATGCTGGCGACATGGGTGGTGACGCTGGCGATGCTGGCGGCGCCGGTGACATGGGCGGCGGCGATGACGGCGGCGGCCTGTTTGATGGCCTTGGCGATGGTGATGGCGGCGGATTCTTTGACGGAATGTTTGATTTCGATTTCTAGCCGCATGGCTGTCAAAAGTGGCCTCTGTGCTGCGTTGATTCCATTAGGTGGGGGTCCGTTTAGGAGATTTAAAACGGACACGGTACACTGTCTCAGGTATGCAACGCAGCCAAGGCAACTTGGTGGCCTACATACGGGGCGTGGCGCAGTTTGGTAGCGCACCTGCTTTGGGAGCAGGGGGTCGCAGGTTCAAATCCTGTCGCCCCGACGTATGGGGGTCTGGAAATGCCCTAATAAGGATTTCCGGACCCCCTTTAAGTTTATGTACGTAAAACAATGAAGCCAGGGAGATTCACTCGTGAAGACCACCGTAGACAAGCTGAGCGATACCCGTGTTAAGCTCACCGTCAACGTTCCGTTTGCGGAGCTGGACCAGGAAATCGATCAAGCTTACGCGGCAATCGCGCAGCAGGTTTCTATTCCAGGTTTCCGTAAGGGCAAGGCACCGCGCCAGCTTATTGATGCTCGCTTCGGCCGCGGCCCCATCCTGGAGCAGGTTGTCAACGACATGCTGCCTTCCCGCTACGAGCAGGCAGTCAAGGAAAACGATCTGAAGGTCATCGGCCAGCCGGACGTTGACATTTCCAAGATCGAGGACAAGGACTTCGTGGAGTTCACCGCCGAGGTTGATATCCGCCCTGAGTTTGAGATTCCGGACTTCTCCAAGATCTCCGTTACCGTCCCGGCCCTGAAGGCTGACGAAGAGGACGTCGACAAGGCTCTGGAGGAGCTGGCAGAGCGCTTCGGTGAGCTCAAGGACACCAAGCGCAAGATGAAGACCGGCGACTACGCCATCATCGACATCACCGCTGAAATTGACGGCGAGAAGATTGAAGACGCTTCCACCGAGGGCCTTTCCTACCGCATCGGTGACGATGACCTCATCAAGGGTCTGGATACCGCCCTGCGCGGTATGAAGACCGGTGAGGATAACGAATTCACCTCCACCATCCAGTCCGGCGAGCACAAGGACGAAGAGGCTACCATCAAGGTCCACGTCCAGCAGTCCAAGGAGCGCAAGCTGCCAGCTATGGACGATGAGTTCGCTCAGATGGCTTCTGAGTTCGACACCATGGACGAGCTGCGTGAGTCCACCAAGACCCAGGTGGAGGAGACCAAGAAGGCTGAGCAGGCAGCACAGATCCGCGATGAGGTTCTGAAGTCCGCACTGTCCGAGGTTGAATTCGAACTGCCGCAGTCCGTAGTGGACGAGCAGGCACACTCCCAGCTGCACCAGATCCTGGGCCAGCTGGCTCACGATGAGAAGGCACTGGCTCAGCTGCTTGAGGCACAGGGCACCTCCCGCGAAGAGTTTGATAAGCAGACTCGCGAGCAGGCAGAAGAGTCCGTACGCACCCAGCTGTTCCTCGACGCTGTAGCAGAGAAGGAAGAGCCGGAAGTCTCCCAGCAGGAGCTGACCGACCACATCCTGTTCACCGCTCAGTCCTACGGCATGGACCCGAACCAGTTCATCCAGCAGCTGCAGTCCAACGGCCAGATCGCAAACCTCTTCTCTGACGTGCGCCGTGGCAAGGCACTGGCTGCCGCAATCTGCCGCACCACCGTCAAGGATGAAGAGGGCAACGACGTAGACGTTGACCAGTACTTCGGTGAAATCGAAGAAGAGGACGCTGCAGAAGCTTCCGAGGAGAAGTAATCTCCCGCTTGTAACGCGCTGCTGCCACATGTGTGGTGGCGAGCGCGCATGAAACCCCGGATTCAGGTAACTCAAGGATGAGCCTGAATCCGGGGTTTGTGTCATTGTGAACGCCCTCTAGGAGTCTTTGAGTACTTCGAAGAGGGCGTGATGTGTGTTGGCTGGGGATACCGCTAGCCGTTCTTGGCTCTAAAGGCCTCGTCGGTCAACTGCAGGAAGCGCATAACGTAATCCTTGACAAAGTCTGCGGTACGTTGATTGAGATGTCCGGACTCTTCGAAAAGGGTGGGGGATTGGCCCAGAAATACTTCGGGCTGACCAGGGAGCGGCATGTCGAAGTAGGACAGAGCGAGGCGAAGGTTCTTCTGTGAACTGTAGCCGCCCATGCGGCCTACAGAGTGGCTAATGATACCTACGGGAAGGTTCTTCCACGCCACATCTGAGTTGGGTTTAGAGCCGATGTCCACTGCGTTTTTGAGGCAGGCAGGGATAGTGCGGTTGTTCTCTGGCGTAATGAAGAGGATCCCGCTCGAGTTCTTGATGGTCTCGCGAAAGGTGGTGTACTCAGCCGGAGTGGGCTTGTCCGTGACGGCGGGGTCATCGTAGTCGAAGTCATAGAGCGGCAAGTCACGGATTTCCACGATGTTTGCCTCGTAGCCTTCAGGGATCATCGTGAGCACCTCGTGTGCAATCTTGCGTGCAAATGACTCTCGGCGCAGGCTGCCGACGATAACGCTGATACGTGGGGTGGTCATGGTAAACCTTCTTTCTTAGTTGGGTGTAGGGAGACGTGGTCAAGGGAGAAAAGGCTTGCAGCCAAAGGCCGGTGGTGGGCCGGCAGCGTGGGCGGCGGTGAGGAAGCCATCTACTTTGTCTCCTTCTTCATGGCGGAAGTACAGTTCGATGAGTCCTAGAAGCCCCCCGAGGACGGCCTCTCGTGCGGCGGATGTATTCAACAGCCGCATGGCTGCGGGTTGGTTTCCTTCGCGGATGGCTTCAAACAGCGCGATGGTCTCAAGCCAGCTTCCTTGGTCCGGTCGCGGAAAAGGTTTAGAAATCCCAGTCATCATCACTCGTTTCTTCAGCAGTACCAATGACATACGAGGAACCAGATCCGGAGAAGAAGTCATGGTTCTCATCTGCTCCGGGGGCTAGGGCCGCGAGGATTTCTGGGTTCACTTCCGTTTCTTCGGGCGGGAAATAATCCGGGTAGCCCAAATTCATGAGTGCCTTATTGGCGTTATAGCGAACGAACACGGCTACATCATCCATGAGTCCCAAAGGCTCATATAGCTCGCCGGAATAGTCCAGCTCTAGTGCATAAAGCTCTTCTAGCAAAGAAATGGTGAAATCATGCATCTCCTTCTGCCGTAGCGGGGTCGTGGATTCCAGACCGCGCTGATATTTGTAACCCGAGTAGTAGCCGTGCACTGCCTTGTCACGCAGAATGAGGCGGATCATGTCTGCCGTATTTGTCAGGGTGGCGTGGACAGAAAAGTGCAAGGGAAGATAGAAACCCGCGTAGAGAAGCAGCGAGGAAAGCAACGTCGATGACACCTTGCGTTTGAGTGGATCCGGCCCAAAATAGTGCGCGAGAACTTTCTTGGCGCGTGCCTGGAGAAGGTCGTTATTCACCGCCCAGCGGTATGCTTCATCAATTTCCTTTGTACTGCTCAGAGTAGAAAACACTGAAGAGTATGAACGGGCATGGACTGACTGCATGAAGGCGATGTTGGTATACACGGCCTCCTCGTGTTCGGTGCGGGCATCTTGAATCTGACAGATTTCACCCACGGTGGCCTGGACAGTATCCAGGGTGGTGAGTCCCGTGAACACCCGCATGGTGAGGTTGCGTTCCTCGGGTGTCATCTTCTGCCACGCCGGGAGATCATTAGAAAGCGGGACCTTCTCTGGCAACCAAAAGTTGGCGGTTAGACGGTTCCACACTTCAAGATCCTTGTCATCGCTCACCCGGTTCCAATTGATGGCGCGGATGCGGGCTGAAGGATCATGCCGGTAGCTCGGCGGAGTAACTGAAATGCTGGTTAGTTCAGCACTATTCGATGTTGACGACATAGCTTCTTTCTTTCTGAGTGAATGGTTGTGGACAAGGGGGAGGACCGTGCTCCTACAAAGCACAGGAGACGCAGCCTTCGACCTCGGTTCCTTGGAGCGCGGATTGGCGTAAACGGATGTAGTAGAGGGTCTTGATTCCGGCTTTCCAGGCATAGATTTGTGCCTTGTTGATGTCCCGCGTGGTGGTATCAGCGGTAAAGAACAAGGTCAGGGAAAGCCCTTGGTCCACGTGTTGGGTGGCCATGGCGTAGGTGTCGATGATTTTTTCGTATCCCACGGCGTAGGAGTCATCGAAATACTCCAGGTTGTCGTTGGTCATTTCCGGCGCGGGGTAGTACACGCGCCCCAAGCGGCCTTCCTTGCGTATTTCAATTTTGGAGGCAATTGGGTGGATGGACGCGGTGGAGTCATTGATGTAGGAAATTGATCCAGTGGGTGGAACTGCCTGCAAGTAGGCGTTGTAGATGCCGTCTTGCATCACTTGATTCTTGAGCCGTAGCCAATCCTCGCGTTGAGGGATCTGCACGCCTGCTTCGTGGAAGAGCTGTTTTACGTGTTCAGTGGCTGGCGCCCAGTCTTGGTCGATGTATTTGTCAAAGTAGGCGCCAGTGGCATAGGTGGATTCTTCGAAGCCTGTGAATCGTTGACCTTTTTCAACCGCGAGTGCATGGGATGCGCGGAGCGCATGGTAGGTCACCGTGAGGAAATAGATATTTGTAAAGTCCAGTGCCTCGGCGCAGCCATAAGGAATACGCTGTGAAGCAAGGAAGCCGTGGAGATTCATTTGGCCCAGACCAATGGCATGCATGGAAGCATTTCCGTGAGCGATGGAGGGAACAGCTTCGATATTCGTCAGGTCTGAAACCTTCGTGAGGGCACGCACTGCGGTTTCGACGGTCTCCCCGAAGTCCGGCGATTCAAAAGCCTTCGCAATGTTGAGCGAACCTAGATTGCAGGAAATATCCTGGCCAACAGTGGTGTAGTCACCCGAAGCTCCGTAGGTCGATGGCGTGTTGACCTGGAGGATTTCGCTACACAGGTTGGACATATTGATATGTCCTTTGAGGGGATTAGCGCGGTTGACCGTATCCTCAAAGAGGATGTAGGGGTATCCGGATTCAAACTGAAGCTCAGCCAGCGTGGTGAAAAACTCGCGGGCCTTAATGGTCGTGTGAGAGATTCGCGGATTGGCAACCAGCTCGTCGTAGTACTCGGTGATGGACATGTCAGACATGGCTACGCCGTACTCGCGAGCGATGTCATACGGGCTAAAAAGATGCATATCCTTGTTCTCTTTGGCCAGACGGAAGGTTATATCTGGAATAACAACCCCCAGCGAAAGGGTCTTGATGCGGACTTTCTCATCGGCATTTTCCCGCTTGGTATCCAGGAAGCGAAGAATATCTGGATGGTGCGCATGCAGGTAGACGGCTCCAGCGCCCTGCCGGGAGCCCAATTGGTTGGCATAGCTGAAGCTATCTTCGAGAATCTTCATGACTGGGACTACGCCGGAAGCCTGGTTCTCAATCTTTTTGATCGGGGCTCCGGATTCGCGCAGATTGCTCAGCAACAGGGCCACTCCACCACCGCGCTTTGATAGTTGCAGTGCAGAGTTCACGCAGCGGCCAATGCTCTCCAAATTGTCTTCGATTCGCAGGAGGAAGCAGGAGACCATTTCGCCGCGCTGGGCTTTGCCTGCGTTGAGAAAAGTAGGGGTGGCGGGCTGGAAGCGTCCGGTCATGATGTCATCCACCAGCTTTTCTGCGAGCTCTTCGTCGCCCTGTGCAAGGTATAAAGCTGTGGTGGCGACGCGTTCTTCGTAGCCTTCTAGGAATCGGGAGCCATCAAAGGTTTTCAGTGCATATGAAGTGAAGAACTTAAATGCGCCGAGGAAGGTGCGGAACTGATGCTTAACTCGATGTGCTCTGTCGTACATGGCGCACAGAAAGGCGTCATCATAAAGCTCAAGGAAATCCCGCTCGTAGTACTCGTTATCAACCAACCATTCCAAGCGCTGCTTGGTGGAATCGAACTGATGCATGCGGGGAGCGACATGGTGTGTGACATAGTCTTGTGCTGCCTGAATGTCCTTGTCAAACTGGATTTTTCCAGAAGCGTCGAACAAGTTCAGCTGCGCGTTGAGTGCGTGGTAGCTCTTGCGCTTGCCGACACCGCCGGCATTGTCTGCTGAAGCGGTGCGGGGCGTAGCGCCAATAGTCTGTGTGGGGGTGGCATCAAGAGGCCACATTGTGTTTTCCAATCTGTGTGATGCGGATGTGTTCTTCATCTTGTGGGGGATTAATGGGGTGTCATCGTTAGCTGCTTTTGCTGCTCCCAAAACTTCTGAAGGCCCTGCTTTACGGCGGCGATGTCCTTCTGGGTGCCGAGAAGCTCGAAGTGATACAGCTCCGGTACGTGGCACTTGGCGGAAATGATGCGTCCGGCGACGCAGTAAGCACTTCCGAAGTTGGTATTCCCTGAGGTAATAACGCCCCGGATAAAGGAGCGGTTGATTGGGTCATTGAGGAAGTCGATGACCTGTTTGGGGACTGCGCGTTTGAGCGAGCCGCCGCCGTAGGTGGGAACGATGAGTACGTACGGGTGTGAAACCTGGATCATCCCGGTTTTCTTGGGGCGCAGTGGAATGCGCACCGCGGGTCTATCTAAGCGTTCGACGAATCTTTTCGTGTTCTCTGAAACGCTGGAAAAGTACACCAAATCTGGTGAGTCTGACATGGCAATCCTGCTCATCCTGGCCTTAGCCATAAGTGGGGTAGGTGATATTCGAAAAGACTAACTACGTAATGCCGTAGTTGCAACTACGGTCTAACGTAGTTTTGAAAAGGGCAGGTGAGAGCAGGATTAATGCAAAGGGGAATGTCTAAAGGTTGTGGTGTGCTACAAATACTGCGTCAGTAGCTGGGCGTCCAAGTACTACCCACTGAGTGCCGCCGGCCACCTGTATTTCGAGAGAATCTGAAAAGGGCGCTCCCTCGCGCGTGCTAAGAACAGCCCCAGTGACAATGCCGCGCTCTTCAAGGAACTTCAGCAGTTGTGGGTCGGAATCAGAAATGCGTTCCACGGTCACCTGCGATTGTGCACCGCTGTCGGTGAGGCGATGCGCACTGGGGATGGTGATCTGTCCATCAACCGTAGGGATAGGATCGCCGTGCGGATCCCTAGTGGGGTAATCAAGGAACTTATCCACACGTTCTATGAGCATGTCAGACACCGCGTGTTCGAGATTTTCGGCTTCATTATGGACTTCGTCCCAGGTGTAGCCCAATGCTTGAACCAAAAAAGACTCAAGCAATCGGTGACGGCGCACCATGACCAATGCGTACTGCCTGCCAAGTTCGGTTAACTCCACAGAGCCATAGGGCGTGTGTGACACGAGCCCTTGCTTCGCCATTTTGCGCACTGCATCGGAAACCGAGGAGAGCTTGAGTCCCAGCTGTTTCGCTATAAGCGTGGCGGTAACGGGCTCGGATGACCATTCCTTTAGCCCCCAGATAGCTTTCAAATAGTTCTGGGTACTGGTGGACAGCTCGGAAACAGACATGAGTAAATGTTAACCCAGCTTCCGTGTGCGCCTTTGGCGCTGTGGCCCAACGCTCATAGCGAACAGAGGCCAAGTTTGAGAGGAATGCCGGTAAGGTGGGGCCAGTTAAAGCATTCTTCACTTGAAGGAGAACCACTAATGTCTGAGAAGATTTCAATGAACTCGTCGTCTACGGGTATGAATCTGAGCGATAGCGTGTACGAGCGCCTGTTGCGCGAGCGCATTATCTTCCTGGGAACCCAGGTCGATGATGAGATTGCGAACAAGCTGTGCGCCCAGATCCTCCTGCTGTCCGCCGAGGACCCCACTCGCGACATTTCGCTCTACATCAACTCCCCGGGTGGCTCTGTCACTGCGGGCATGGCTATTTATGACACCATGAAGTACTCGCCGTGCGATATTGCCACGTACGGCATGGGCCTGGCTGCCTCCATGGGTCAGTTCCTGCTTTCCGGCGGCACCAAGGGCAAGCGCTACGCTCTGCCGCACGCGCGCATTATGATGCACCAGCCTTCCGCTGGTGTCGGTGGTACCGCTGCGGATATCGCGATCCAGGCTGAGCAGTTTGCTCAGACTAAGCGCGAGATGGCCGAGCTCATTGCAGAGCACACCGGCCAGACTTTTGAGCAGATCACCAAAGACTCCGATCGTGACCGTTGGATGACCGCACAGCAGGCTAAGGACTACGGCATTGTTGACCATGTCATTGAGTCCGTTAACGGTCCGCTGAGCAACTAGGGAATAAGGAGAAAATCACTATGAATCAATCCCAGATGCCAAGTTCCCGCTACGTTCTGCCGTCCTTCATTGAGCAGTCCGCACAGGGCACTAAGGAAACCAACCCATACTCCAAGCTTTTTGAAGAGCGCATCATCTTCCTGGGGACCCAGGTGGATGATACTTCCGCCAATGACATCATGGCGCAGTTGCTAGTCCTGGAAAGCCAAGACCCGGACCGTGACATCACCATGTACATCAACTCGCCGGGTGGTTCCTTTACCGCGCTGATGGCTATTTATGACACCATGCGCTACGTGCGTCCTGACGTTCAGACCGTGTGCTTGGGCCAGGCTGCTTCCGCAGCAGCAGTGCTCCTAGCTGCGGGGGCACCGGGCAAGCGCGCAGCGCTGCCAAACTCCCGCGTGCTTATCCACCAGCCGGCGACCCAGGGTACCCAAGGCCAGGTTTCTGACTTGGAGATCCAGGCCGCCGAGATTGAGCGCATGCGTAAGCTGATGGAAACCACCCTGTCTGAGCACACTGGTCGTACCGCTGAGCAGATCCGCATTGACACTGACCGCGATAAGATTCTGACCGCTCAGGAGGCCGTCGAATACGGCATCATCGATACGGTCTTTGATTACCGCAAGCTCAATGCATAATTTGGAATAACGCTTTCCACGTGGCCCCTGCCGCGCAGCCGAATCCCGGTTGTGCGGCAGGGGCTTTTGGCATTGTGGGGCAGGGAAGGGGCAATTCCCTGCTAATTCTTGCTGCACCCGAATGGGGTAATGCTCTCTGCGCAATATCTGCAGGTCGTTAGGTTTATTTCTATCGTGCGACACTAAACTTATAATGGCCAATTTGTGATTTAGGCCTCCAAGTGGTCAGATATCTTCATGGAGAAACACACATCTGACGCGGCGGCCCAAGCTGCTGCGCCCACGCCGCAGAGCGGCGAACGTACATTCTTTGGCCACCCTTGGGGCTTGGCCAACCTCTTTGGCGTGGAAATGTGGGAGCGCTTTAGCTTCTATGGCATGCAGGCACTTGTCTTGCTGTACATGTATTACGCCACGACCGATGGCGGCCTAGGCCTAGACCGCGCAGACGCAACGTCCATCGTGGGTGCCTACGGCGGCTTGGTGTACATGGCCTGCTTGTTGGCTTCCCTGGTTGCTGACCGAGTCTTGGGTGCAGAGCGCACTCTGTTCTATTCGGCCGTTCTGGTTATGGCCGGCCACCTCGCGTTGGCGTTTATCCCCGCGGTAACTGGTTTGGCCATTGGTCTTGTCCTCATTGCGATTGGTTCCGGTGGCGTTAAGACCACCGCGCAGGTTGTGCTTGGCTCCATGTACTCCCGCGATGACCCGCGCCGTGATGGTGGCTTCTCCATTTTCTATATGGGCGTCAATATCGGTGGCCTCTTCGGACCGCTGATTACTACTGCGTTGTGGGGCTGGAAGGGCTTCCACTGGGGCTTCGGCATCGCGGCAATCGGTATGGCGCTCGGCCTGATTCAGTATTCCCTGATGCGCAAGACCACCATCAAGGATGCAGGGCATGAGGTTCCAAACCCGGCTAGCTCGAAGCAACTGCTCATGGGCGGGGTTGTAGTAGCCGCCATCATTGTGATTATGGTGGTGGCATTGGCTACCGGCGCTATTCAGGTTGATTGGCTGTCCAATATTGTTACCGCGGTGGCTCTAGTAGCTGCGATTTATCTGTGGGCTCAGATGTATACCTCGAAGTTGGTGACCCGCGAGGAAAAGAATCGCCTGCTCGGCTTTATCCCGATGTTCGTTTCCGGCGTTTTGTTCTTCGGCATCTTCCAGCAGCAGTTCACCGTGATGACGATTTATTCGGATGTGCGCTTGGACCGCCATATGTTTGGCTGGGAAATCCCGCCATCACTGGTGCAGTCCATTAACCCGATCTTTATTGTTATTTTCTCCGCAGTCTTTGCAACGATGTGGACGAAGCTAGGGAATAGGCAGTGGTCCACCCCAGTAAAGTTCGGCGTAGCCAATATCGTCATTGGCATCTCCTTGTTCTTCTTCCTGCCGTACTCGGGTGCAGCGGCGAACTCCACGCCGATGTATGTCATCATCCTCATCCTGTTCCTGTTCACTATGGCGGAGCTTCTCCTCTCGCCAGTAGGAAATGCGCTTGCTACCAAGGTGGCGCCGGTGGCATTCCCGTCCCGAATGATGGCGGTATGGATGATGGCGGTGGCTATGGGTACCTCGCTGGCCGGCTCCTTGGCTAGCTTCTATAACCCGGATGATGCAGGAGCGGAGAATACCTTCTTTATCTCTCTCGGCGTTGTATCCATCGTGTTGGGCGCCATCCTGCTTGTTCTAAGCCGCTGGGTGGTAAAGAAGTTCTCTACCTTCCGCTAGGTGCTGTAAAACACCCTTAAATGGGAGGTATGTCGGCGTGATGTTGGCATACCTCCCTAAGTGGTTTTTATCACTGGGGTTAGGTAGGGAGGGTGGAGGAACATAAACGGCATGAGCTGGGGAAGTTGTGACCCGCTGGGCTTCTTTTAGGCTCGATTCTAAGCTCCAGCAGGTTAACAAAAGGTTAACCAAAGGGAATATTAAAGAAAATCAATTGTCTGTGGATAGGCGCAGGGGTAATCTGCATTTCGTCCGCGACGCGTGAAAGCGTCGTAGGTGCGTACCGTGTTCATCTGTTTTCTTTCCAAGGGGCCAACGCTGTGACAGCGACTCTGATTATCCTCGGCATTGTGGTGGTAACCGCCCTTGCCTTTGACTTTACGAACGGATTTCATGACACTGCCAACGCGATGGCTACGTCCATTGCCACCGGTGCTTTGAAGCCTTTTACTGCGGTGGCAATCTCCGCAGTCCTCAACCTTGTCGGTGCTTTCCTTTCGGTCAACGTTGCTGCGACCGTGGCAAAGGGCATTGTTAACCTCGATTCCTACGATCTAACTGGAGCCGCCGCCGATACCGACGGCCAGGCGCTTTTGATGGTGGTCTTTACCGGCCTCATCGGTGGCATCATCTGGAACCTGTTCACCTGGTTGCTGGGCATGCCGTCCAGTTCCTCTCACGCACTCTTTGGCGGCCTCATTGGTGCCGCCTTCGCTGCGATGGGCTCTACCGGTGTGGAGTGGTCCTCCATTGCCGGCAAGATCATTATCCCAGCCGTTGCCTCGCCTATTATCGCGGCGCTGGTATCCGCATGTGCGACCTTCCTTATCTACTGGGTTACCAACACCATTCCCAACAAGGCGAAGAACGAGCACTTCCGCCACGGTCAGATCGTCACCGCGTGCCTGGTATCCCTGGCGCACGGCGCTGGCGATGCACAGAAGACCATGGGTGTTATCTTCCTGGCACTGGTTGCCTCTGGGCATGCGGTTGCTGACGCCCGCATTCCAACCTGGGTTATCGTTTCTTGTGCTGTGGCTATCGCGGCCGGCACCATGTCCGGCGGCTGGCGCGTTATCCGCACCCTGGGCAAGGGCCTGGTGGAGATTGAGTCACCGCAGGGCATGGCCGCTGAAGCTACTTCTGCAGCCATCATCCTCACCTCTGCTACCGGTGGTATGGCGCTGTCCACTACCCACGTGTCCACCGGTTCCATTCTGGGTACCGGCCTGGGCCGTCGCGGTGCTGAGGTTCGCTGGGGTGTGGCCATGCGCATGGTGTCCGCATGGCTTATCACCTTGCCGTGCGCTGCGTTCGTAGGCTTTGCTACCTGGTGGTTGGCACACGGCGTCTCCTCCTTTACCAACGTTGCAACTGGCGCCATCGTGGACTTCGTCTTGCTGCTGGCAATGGCCGCACTCATCGTGGTTCGCTCCCGCATGAACCCGGTGGATGCTTCCAACGTCAACAATGATTGGGACCCGAACTCCGAGTCCGTGGATTCCTCCATGGGGGCAGGTTCCGACAGCAAGGAGCCGGTTGCTGCCGGCGCCGCACCAGTGTCCGCAACCAAGGCGGAGGATGCCTCCGCGCCGTCTACTGCTCAAGAGGAGCGCTAAACCATGACTGCTGCAGAAATCTTCCAGTCCCTCATTCACGTTGCAGGCTTGGCGCTGGTCTTCGGCGCTGGCATTCCGCTCCTGTTCTCTCTGGGCATGCGGTGCATGACCGGTGACCCAATTCGTGACGACAACGGCGTTGTCGTGGGCGATACTCCGGCAAGCACGCAGATGAAGGTACTGGGCTGGACCGTCTACGCGGTGTTGGCCGTAGTCATTCTCGTGGCCATCATGTGGATTGCTCGCGATACGCTGGACCACTACTTCGGCTTTACGCCGTTCGGTGACCTATAAAGAATCCTTTTGCCCGAGGGCAAACCTTCCGTGTGATGCGCGGCACACTTTTCCAAAGTTAACAAAAGGTTAACTTTAAGCGACCTAGGGGTTGCTTAGTGGAAGTGTGCCGCGTATATTCGTCTCTATCAAACAGAGAGAAAGCCACATGGAGGTGTGAGAAATGAACAAGATGCGTACTTTGATGGACGGCATCGCTGATGCGTTCAAGGGCTCCACCACTGGAACCGGCCTGGACACCGTTTCAGAAGCTCCGGTTCGTGCTTTGGTGGCAGAAACCCTGCTTGACGCTGATAAGACCCCAGCTACTACTAAAGACGTAGCAGAGGCACTAGAAACCGTCACCGGTCATGCTCCGGATGAACACGAGATGCTCGATGCAGAACTTTTCCTGCTCGACTTCGATTGGCTGCAGTAAGCAGCAACTGAATGAAATCCCCACGAGGCCCCTTGCCGCACACTGTGTGGCAAGGGGCTTTGTGCTGCGTGGGGTCCGCGGGGCGTCGGCAAGCGCGGCTAATCGCGCGGCGGCAGTATGGCCTCAGGGGTCTCGGGCAGAAGCTGGCCGCCATCGATAATTAGTGTTTGGCCGGTGATGTAGCCTGCCTCTTCCGAAGCTAGGAAGGCTGCTGCAGTGCCAATATCGCGCGGGGTGCCCAGGCGGTGCAGCGGTACCGACCGCGTCATTTGATCGAGGTACTCCTGGCCTTGGGCCTCGAGGCCCTCGGTGAGGATATTGCCTGGGAGGACGCCGTTGATGGTGATGCCATCGCGAGCCACCTCGAGCGCGGCCGAACGCATAAAGCCTTGTTGCGCGGCCTTGGAGGCGCCGTAGTGGGCCCAACCCGGAAAGCCCGTGTGCGAGCCGGTGATAGACGTTGTAATAACGATGCGTCCATAGCGGCGTTGCTTGAGATAGGGGAACGCCTCCTGGACCACCTTGAAGGTGCCGTGGGTATTGATGGCAAACATCGCCTCCCACTTATCATCGGTCATCTCTGCCAGCGGGCAGTTGGGAAAGACGCCGGCATTGGAGCACACAATGTCGAAGCCGCCGTGCTCGGCAGTGACCTGGCGGTACATGTCCTTAACCGAAGCGCGGTCGGTGACGTCCACGCGAATGGCGCTGGCACCCAACTCCTTGGCAGTAGCGGTGGCGTGGTCTAAGTCGATATCGGCGATGATGACGGTGGCGCCGGCCTCCCGCAGCGAGGCGACGATGCCGCGGCCAATGCCGGAGGCGCCGCCGGTGACAATGGCTACCCGGCCTGTGAGATCGAACATGATGCTCCTGTTCCTAAAAAAAGGGGTGGAATGAGGGTGATTTCACCTTCTAGTTTAGGCCGCAAGAGCAGGAAGGGCCTGGGAAATTCGCCACGCGGGAGGGAATGAATGAAGGGCCTGTCGGGTTGATTTACTAAGCTAGAAACAGATGAAGATGAAGCCGCTCGGAAGGGTAGAATCGTCCTTCCGACTGTGGATAGCGGTACGAAAAGCGAGTGTGAAAGAACTTAATGGCACGTATGCAAGAAAGCGCTGACCTGCTCAAGTGTTCCTTTTGTGGCAAGAGTCAGAAGCAGGTGAAAAAGCTCATCGCCGGCGGCGGTGTCTACATCTGCGATGAGTGCATCGAGCTATGCAATGAGATCATCGAAGAGGAACTGGGCCAAGAGCAGGCGCAAGAATCCTCCGATGCGGAGGTGCGCCTGCCTCGACCCTCGCAGATTTCCGCCTTCCTAGACAAGTATGTCATTGGCCAAGACAAGGCCAAGCGTGTGCTGTCTGTGGCGGTCTATAACCACTACAAGCGCATCAAGGCCGAAGAGTCGGCCGCGTTGGAGGCCCGCCGCAAGAAGGCCGAGGGCGATGAGGTGGAGATCTCTAAGTCCAATATCTTGATGCTGGGCCCCACCGGTTCCGGTAAGACCTACCTGGCGCAGACCTTGGCCCGGCTTCTCGATGTCCCCTTTGCCATCGCCGATGCCACCAGCCTCACCGAGGCCGGCTATGTGGGCGAAGACGTGGAAAATATCCTGTTGAAGCTGCTGCAGGCCGCGGACTTTGACGTGGAGCGTGCCCAGCGCGGCATCATCTACGTTGATGAGGTGGACAAGATTTCCCGCAAGTCCGAGAACCCGTCCATTACCCGCGATGTCTCCGGTGAGGGCGTGCAGCAGGCGCTGCTGAAGATCCTAGAAGGCACCGTGGCGGCCATCCCGCCGCAAGGCGGCCGCAAGCACCCGAATCAGGAGTTTATCCAGCTGGATACCTCCAATATCTTGTTCATTGTGGCCGGCGCCTTCGCAGGCCTGGATCAGGTCATTGCGGATCGCGTGGGCAAGAAGGGCGTGGGCTTTGGCGCCAACTTGGATACCAAAGACGAGCGCGAAAAGGTTGACCTTTTCTCCCAGGTGCGCCCCGAGGACCTAGTGAAGTTCGGCCTTATTCCAGAGTTCATCGGCCGTCTGCCTGTCGTGGCCACGGTGGATAACCTGGACCGTGAATCCTTGGTCAAGGTGCTCACCGAGCCAAAGAACTCCCTGGTTAAGCAGTACAGCCGCCTCTTCGAGATGGATGACTGCGAATTGGAGATTGAGCCTGCGGCTTTGGAAGCCATCGCGGAGCTCGCCCTGGAGCGCAAGACGGGTGCGCGTGGCCTGCGCGCCATCATGGAAGAGCTTTTGGTCCCGGTCATGTACGACCTACCGGACCGCGAGGATATTGCCACGGTGCATATCACCCCAGAGTGTGTGACCGAGGGCGCGGAGCCGCAGTTTAGCTATAAGGATGAGGCAAAAGAATCTGCCTAAGGGCTCTCCTCTTACATCCCTGCCTGCGGACCGTGACAGGGTAGGGCGTGGGCCGGAGGGCCCGCGCTAGTACTCCTCGCTGTAGATATCCTGCGGGGAGGCCTCGTCGCCTTCTTCGGTATCGAACGAGGACGAGGTGAGGTAGGACTCGTGGCCCGAGTCCGGAATATTGGCGGTCAAAAACGCCAACACAGCATCGACGGTGAGCCTATGCATGCCGTCGATATTTTCTTGGGTAGTGAAGTTCACGCCCAGCATGTTTTCCACCATGACCTGGTTGGTTACGCGGTAGACCGTCAGCGAGGAAATCAGGGTGAAGATGTCATTGGCGGAAATGCCGGGGCGGAAGGCGCCGGCATCTTGGCCCAAAAGCAGCAGGCGGTCAAGGTGGAGGGCTACCCCGGCGACGTCGGCAATAGCCTGCTGTGCCGGGTCCACAATCCGCTGATTGCTCTCCCATACCAGCATGCGGATGGCCTCCGGGTTGGCAACGCGCTCGCGAAAGAGCCAATCCACCAGCTTGCGTACGCCTTCGACCGGCACCGCGGTATCGATTTCCAAGGCATCCTCAGGCGGATTGAGGCGCTGCGCGGCGGTGCTCAGTGCACGCAGGTACAGGCCCTTCTTATCGCCAAAGTGGTAGTGAATCATGCGCTTGGACATGCCGGATTCTTGGGCGATGGTCTCTAGCTTGGTTTCTGTGAAGCCAAAGCGAGAAAACTGTGTGATCGCGACGTCCACCACGGAGTCAATGCTGACGGATTCCGCGTGGGCAGCGTGAGGAGAATCCGCCTGGTCTGCAGCCTGCAGTGGGTCAGTATTCTCGGTGCTCATTGCGTAAGTCCTTAATCCTTGCGGCGCGGCGGTGGCGCGGTGAACTGATGTCTAATAGTGCGGGAGTTGGCAATCCCTATGCATTCTGGGTGTGCAGCGTGGGGGAGTGTCCCGCATTTCCTTTTCCTATCATGCCCGATTAATCACCCCGTGCGGGAGTATCTGGCCCATTGGGGGCGCTAATTTTGAGGTAAATGGGGGTAATTTAACGCAAGGGCCCTAGATTTTCCCTCCAAAAGAGGGGGCCAGATTCACAGCGCGGAGGCTGGCGGTGGGGCTAAGCTCGGTGATGGATTACATTGTCGCAGCCCTGATTGAGGAGGCTTTTACATCATGACTCAGCCCGTCAAGATCACTGTCACCGGCGCCGCCGGCAACATCGCGTATTCGCTGCTGTGGCGCATCGCTGCTGGCGATGTGTACGGAAAGGACACCCCGGTAGACCTAGCATTGCTGGAAATTCCCGCTGCGGTGGAAAAGGCCCAAGGCGTAGCTATGGAGCTCAATGACTCCGCCCTGCCGTTGGTTAACTCCATTACGGTTACTGATGATCTCAAGGAAGCCTTTGAGAATACCTCCGCCGCCTTCCTCGTCGGCGCTCGCCCGCGCAGCAAGGGAATGGAGCGCGCCGACCTACTGGAGGCCAATGGCGCCATCTTCACCAAGCAGGGCAAGGCCATCAATGACTACGCCGCGCGCGATGTCCGTGTGCTCGTGGTGGGAAACCCGGCTAATACCAATGCCCTTATCGCGGCGAATAATGCGCCGGATTTGGATAACTCCCAGTTCAACGCTTTGATGCGCTTGGACCACAACCGCACCCTGAGCCAGCTCGCGCTTAAGTCGGGCAAGTCCACCACCGATTTCACCAAGGTGACGGTTTGGGGCAACCACTCCGCCAGCCAGTTCCCGGATATCACCTACTCCAACGCCGAGGTGGACCAGGACTGGTACCGCGAGGAAATGATCCCCAAGGTGGCCAAGCGTGGTGCGGAAATTATTGAGGTTCGCGGTAGCTCCTCGGCTGCTTCGGCGGCGTCGGCAGCCGTGGACCACATGCATGACTGGATTCATGGCACTGAGGACTGGCGCACCGCGGCGGTGCCATCGGACGGATCCTACGGCGTCGACAAGGGCCTTATCTGCGGATTCCCCACGGTGAGCCGCAACGGCCAGTGGGAGATTGTGCAGGGACTGGAGCTCACTGAATTCCAAAAGGAGCGCATCGAGGCCTCTGTGGCCGAGCTGCGCGAGGAGCGCAAGGCCGTGGCGGACCTGCTCTAAAACCCGGTCGGTGCGCACCACATGCTCGGTGCGCACCCTGCCTGGCTGAGCCGGTTGACGTGCAAGGTAGAATCGGCCAGGTGACTGAGCAAAATAATGAGCAATTAGTTGGTACCAACCGCGCCGATGCGCTGCCTAAGTCGTGGGAGCCGCAGGCCGTAGAGAAGGACCTCTATGAGGGCTGGGTAGAAAAGGGCTACTTCACGCCGGACGCGAATTCGGAGGCTGAGCCTTATTCCATCGTGCTGCCGCCGCCGAATGTGACCGGCCAGCTGCACATGGGCCACGCCCTAGACCACACGCTGATTGATTCCATTATCCGCCGCAAGCGCATGCAGGGCTACGCCACCCTGTGGCTGCCCGGTGCCGATCACGCCGGCATTGCCACCCAGACCAAGGTCGAGGCCAAGCTCAAGGAGACCGAGGGCAAAAAGCGCTGGGACTATGAGCGCGAAGAATTCATTGACAAGGTCTGGGAGTGGAAGGAGCAGTACGGCGGCACCATCCAGAACCAGATGCGCGCCATCGGTGACTCCGTGGACTGGTCCCGCGAGCGCTTCACCTTGGATGATGGCCTCTCCCGCGCCGTCCAGACCATCTTTAAGAACCTCTACGATGAAGGCATGATCTACCAGGCCAACCGCCTGGTGAACTGGTCGCCGGTGCTAGAGACCGCCGTCTCCGATATCGAGGTCGTGTACAAGGACGTCGAGGGCGAGCTGGTGTCCATCCGCTATGGCTCGCTCAATGACGATGAACCGCACCTCATCGTGGCCACCACCCGTGTGGAGACCATGCTGGGTGACGTCGCCATCGCCGTCCACCCCGACGATGAGCGCTATGCCGACTTGGTGGGGAAGGAGCTGCCGCACCCGTTCCGCGATGACCTGAAGCTCAAGATCATCGCCGATGACTACGTGGATATGGAATTCGGTACCGGTGCGGTGAAGATCACCCCGGCCCACGATCCGAATGACTACGCAATGGGCACCCGACACGACTTGGATATGCCCACCGTCATCGATACCACCGGCCACATTGCCAATACCGGCACCCGCTTCGACGGCCTGACCCGCGAGGAAGCCCGCGTGGAGATCCGCGAGGCGCTGCGCGAGCAGGGCCGCATTGTCAAGGAAATCCGCCCGTACGTCCACTCCGTGGGCCACTCGGAGCGCTCCGGCGAGCCCATCGAGCCGCGCCTGTCCCTGCAGTGGTTCGTAGACGTGGCCAGGATGGCCAAGGCCTCTGGCGACGCCGTGCGCGAGGGCGATACCACCCTGCACCCGCAGTCGCTCGAGCCGCGCTACTTCGAGTGGGTCGATGACATGCACGATTGGTGCATCTCCCGCCAGCTGTGGTGGGGCCACCGCATTCCTATCTGGTATGGGCCAGAAGGTGAGGACGGCCAGCGAGACATCGTCTGTGTCGGCCCTGATGAGGAGCCACCGGCAGGCTACGAGCAGGACCCGGACGTGCTGGATACTTGGTTCTCCTCCGCGCTGTGGCCATTTTCCACCCTGGGCTGGCCAGAAAAGACCCCGGACCTAGAGAAGTTCTATCCCACCAACGTGCTGGTCACCGCCTACGACATCTTGTTCTTCTGGGTGGCCCGCATGATGATGTTTGGCACCTTTGCCGGCAGCCACACCCCGGAGCTTTTGGGTGAGGGCACCGATGGCCGCCCGCAGGTTCCGTTCAAGGATCTGTACCTGCACGGCCTGGTCCGCGATGAGCAGGGCCGTAAGATGTCCAAGTCCTTGGGCAACGGCATTGACCCGATGGATTGGGTGCGCGATTACGGTGCGGATGCCCTGCGCTTTACCCTTGCCCGCGGCGCCAACCCTGGCGTGGACCTGCCGCTGGGCTCCGATGCCGCCGCGGCGGCCCGCAACTTTGCCACCAAGCTCTTTAACGCCACCAAGTTCGCGCTCATGAACGGCGCTGGAGTGGCCACGCTGCCGAACCGCGCTGAGCTTAGCGACGCCGACCGGTGGATCCTTGACCGCGCCGAAGAAGTCCGTGCCAAGGTGGATGACTACCTGGATGACTACCAGTTTGCTAAGGCCAACGAGCTGCTCTACCACTTCACCTGGGACGAGCTATGTGACTGGTACTTGGAGATTGCCAAGACCCAGATCCCGCGCGATGGCGTAAGCGAGCAGGGCCGCAATACCCAAATCGTGTTGGGCCGCGTGCTCGACGTCGTCCTGCGCCTGCTGCACCCGACCATGCCATTCGTCACCGAGGTGCTGTGGAAGGCGCTGACCGGCGGCGAGTCCATCGTCGTTGCACCGTGGCCTACCGTTGCCGATACCAATGGTGGTGCCACCAAGGATGAGGTGGCCGCGCGCCGCATCGAGGACGCCGATAAGCTCATTACCGAGCTGCGCCGCTTCCGCTCCGACCAGGGCGTAAAGCCTTCCCAGAAGGTACCGGGCCGCCTCGACTTCGCCGCAGCGGATCTCGCTGGCCAAGAGGAACTGGTGCGCAACCTGGCCAATACCACCGCCCCAGGCGAGGATTTCGATCCTTCCGCCTCCATCGAGGTACGCCTTTCCCAGGCCACCGTGGAGGTCACCCTGGATACCCACGGCGCGGTGGATGTAGAAGCCGAGCGCAAGCGCCTGGAGAAGGATCTGGCCAAGGCGAATAAGGAACTGGAGCAGACCGGCAAGAAGCTGGGCAACGAGAACTTCTTGTCCAAGGCACCGGAAGAAGTGGTCAATAAGATCAAGGAGCGCCAGCAGGTCGCCCGCGAAGAGGTCGAGCGCATCACCAGCCGTTTGGAGGGCCTGAAGTAGTGGCGGACAAGGACAAGGAGACTGAGGACTTCGAAATCGTCGATGCCCTCAAAGAAGGCACCGATGGTGGCCCGGTGGAAATCACCGAGTCCGGCCTGACGCTCAACTTGGGCATGGGTAGCGAGGATGAGTACAACGAGGCCGCACCGCAAGAGGTGTCGGCCGAAGAGCTGCGCGCCCTCGCGGAGGTAGAAGAAGAGCTCAACGAGCGCTGGCCGGAGACCAAGATTGAGCCTTCCCTCGACCGCATCGAGATGCTCATGGATCTGCTCGGCCACCCTGAGCGTTCCTTCGATGTCATCCACATTGCCGGCACCAACGGCAAGTCCTCTACCGCGCGCATGGTGGATTCGCTCCTGCGCGCCTTCCACCGCCGCGTCGGCCTTGTCACCAGCCCGCACCTGCAGCGCGTTACCGAGCGCATCGGTATCGATGGCCAGCCCATCCACCCGCGCGATTATGTGCGCATCTGGCACGAGATCAAGCCTTTTGTGGAGATGGTCGATGCCCAGTCGGACGTCCCCATGTCCAAGTTCGAAGTCCTCGTTGGCTTGTCCTATGCCGCGTTTGCCGACGCCCCCGTGGACGTCGCCGTCGTCGAAGTCGGCCTCGGCGGCCGGTGGGATGCCACCAACGTGGTCAACGCGGACGTCTCCGTCATTACCCCGGTGGGCTTGGACCACACGGATTACTTGGGCGATACCCTCGCTGAAATTGCCGGCGAAAAGGCCGGCATTATCAAGCCGCGCGAGGATGCCGATGATCCGCTGACTCCCAATGAAAACATTGTGGTTGTCGCGGAACAGGACCCTGAGGCAATGCGGGTTATCCTGCAGCAGGCCGTGGACGTGGAGGCGGGCGTCGCCCGCTCCGGTTCTGAGTTTGCCGCCCTCGAGTCCCGCATCGCCGTCGGCGGCCAGCAGGTCAACATCCAGGGCCTTGGCGGCCTGTACGAGGATATTTTCCTGCCCCTGCACGGCGAGCACCAGGCCAAAAATGCCGCCGTGGCCCTTGCTGCGGTGGAGGCATTCTTCGGCGCCTCGGCCGGCCACCCGCTGGATGTTGCGACCGTGCGCAATGGTTTTGCCCAAGCGATTTCACCCGGCCGCCTGGAGCGCGTGCGCACGTCACCAACGACGTTTATTGACGCCGCCCATAATCCACATGGCGCCAAGGCGCTAGGCGCGGCGCTGGACCGCGATTTCGACTTCGCCCGCCTCATCGGTGTGCTCTCCATTTTCGCGGATAAGGACGCCACCGGCATCCTCACCGCACTAGAGCCGTACCTCACCGAGGTCGTCATCACCCAAAACTCCTCGCCGCGCGCGCTCGATGCCTACGACTTGGCAGAGACCGCCCGCGATATCTTTGGCGAGGAGCGCGTGCACGTAGCCGATAACCTGCCGGGCGCCTATGCCCAGGCCGTGGAGCTTGCCGAGGACGCCGAGGTCCAGTCCGGCTCCGGCATCATCATCACCGGCTCGGTCGTCACCGCTGGTGATGCCCGCGCGATGTTTGGAAAGGAACCTGCATGAGCCGCGATAATCACCACCCGCGCGGAGAGCACCAGCCTCGCCCGCCCCGACGCACCCGCGCCCGTGGCCGCGAGGAACAGGTCCCCGAAAGCGAGATCGGACCCCTCGGCATGGGCCAAGCCCCAGTCAAGGACCCGCTCAAAAGCTTCAACGGGATGGTCATTGCAAGCTCCCTGACCATGGAGGCGCTCGCCCTATCCTTCGCACTGCCGATGCTGTACAAGCTTTATGACGGCACCTTGTGGACCCCCTTTAACTACGGCTTTGTCATCGCCGCAGTGGTATTCCACCTCGTGATGATCGCGTTCATGAATAAGAAGTGGGCGCTGTCCGTCATTGTGTGGGCACAGCTGTTGTGCGTCATTGTGGGCTTTATGGTCCACTGGGCCGTGGCCGCCATCTTCATAATCTTTGGCTTGGAGTGGCTGCTGGCCGTCTACCTGCGCAGCAACCTCATCGCCCGCATGAAGCGCGGATACCTCACCACGCAGCACCTCAACGAGAAATAGGCTCGATACCTCCGGCGGGTGGGGCAGACGCGATAGACTAGCGCCCATGCGCAATCTCTATCTCGTCCTTGCCGCACTCGCCTGCATCGCCGCGGTGGTAGCCCGCGCCGCTACGGGAACGCCGTGGCTACCGCTAGTTGCCCTCATCATTGGCGGCGTTTTTCTGGTTTTGGCCCTGCGGAGCAACTTCGAACCGGCCAAAGAAGCCACCTTCGAGGATTTGGACAAGGAACAGCGCGCGGAGCTGCAACGACTGTTGGGCAATGGGCAGTTTGGCGCCGCAGTAGGCCAGGTACGCCTGTGGTTCAGGGGGACTTCGCAGGGGCGCGCTGAAGAGATAGTCAAGCAGCTCGCAGAGCATTAGACGCCAGATTTTTACCCCAACGGGATACCCCAGCGCGCGACGCATGCGTGCGGTTTCGGTACAGTGTGGGGCATGACTGAACGTACACTGATTCTCATCAAGCCGGACGGCGTAAAGAACGGCCACGTAGGCGAAATCATCTCCCGCATCGAGCGCAAGGGCCTGAAGCTGGCTGAGCTCGACCTGCGCGTTGCTGACCGCGAGACCGCGGAGAAGCACTACGAGGAGCACAAGGACAAGCCATTCTTCGGTGACCTCGTCGAGTTCATCACCTCCGCACCGCTTATCGCTGGTGTTGTTGAGGGCGAGCGCGCCATCGAGGCATGGCGTCAGCTGGCTGGCGGCACCGACCCAGTCTCCAAGGCCACCCCGGGCACCATCCGCGGCGACTTCGCTCTGACCGTTGGCGAGAACATCGTCCACGGCTCTGACTCCCCAGAGTCCGCAGAGCGCGAAATCGCTATCTGGTTCCCGAACCTCTAAACTTTTGCGCACTTAGCGCATCATTCAGCCCGAGCCTGTAGGCTCGGGCTTTATTTATTGCTTGATCCATAAGCCCAGGCGGAGAGCCGCATACCGAGTATCCGGACCTACCTTGAATAAGTATTGAAACGGCAAAGCCGCAAATACGTAGAGAAGCAGAACTGGAGCAGGGGTTTTGTTTCGGGGCTGAAGGTGCTTAACGCGGCAGATCATTGCTGAGGATAATGCACGCGAGGTCATTCACATCTCAGACTAGGACTGGAGTTCTCCTAATCGAAGGAGAGTAACTGGCGCAGTGTGCGGAAGGCTTCCTTTTGCACTCGATGGGTAACGGTACGGCCCGATTGTTGCTTGATTAAGAGACCGGATTCCCTCAACTTGCCGAGGTGATGAGATACCGTCGGTTGGCTCAGGCCGGAAAGCGCGGTCAGCTCCGTAACACTCATCGGGCCGCAGCCCTCGTCGCACAATATGGATAGCAGGCGCAGGCGGGCTGGGTCAGCAAGTACTTTAAATTGCTGGGAAAAGCGGAGGGAGTCGCCTTGGCTGAGTGGGCCACTGCTCAGGGAACAGCACTGTGCATCCGGGGTGCTATCGGCATTGCTAGGGGAGGAGTCCATGCACACAGTATAAGGAGTCTGCCTCCCACTCCGTTATATTGACGAGTATCAATATGGGCGATTAAAGTACTGTTCGAAAGTTGAATTCCTCGGCGCACAAGGAGAGCCATGGCCGTTACGCAACGCCCAAAGTTGTCATTTCTCGATAGATTCCTTCCTGTGTGGATCATCATGGCCATGGCTGTGGGGCTATTGATAGGCCACTTCCTGCCAGGCATCGGAGAAGCACTGTCTGCTCTAGAGGTTGGCGGTATTTCTCTTCCAATCGCGCTGGGCCTGCTAGTTATGATGTATCCGCCCTTGGCTAAAGTTCGCTACGAAAAGACTCGAGACATTGCTGCCGATGGTCGCCTGATGGTGATATCTATCGTGCTGAACTGGGTGGTGGGGCCCGCGTTGATGTTTACCTTGGCGTGGATCTTTTTGGCAGACCAGCCGGAGTTGCGAACCGGCTTAATCATCGTCGGATTGGCGCGCTGCATCGCCATGGTCTTGGTGTGGTCTGACCTTTCCTGCGCGGATCGAGAGGCCACAGCGGTACTTGTGGCTATCAATTCGATTTTCCAAGTAGCCATGTTTGGCGTCATGGGTTGGTTCTACTTGCAAGTTCTACCTGGATGGCTAGGCCTAGACACCACCTCTGTTGAATTTTCTTTCTGGTCCATCGTCACTGCGGTTCTTGTGTTCCTAGGAGTACCCCTGCTGCTTGGTGTGCTCTCACGGGTGTGGGGAGAAAAGGTCAAAGGACGCGAATGGTTCGAAGACCGTTTTCTCCCGGCAGTCTCGCCTTTGGCGATGATTGGTTTGCTCTACACCATCGTGCTGCTGTTTTCGCTGCAAGGGGAGCAGTTGGTAGCGCAGCCTACTGCGGTGGTTAGAGTGGCGATTCCACTGGTTATTTACTTCGTTGGAATGTTTTTCCTTGCCTTGGGCGTAGCTAAAGCCGGGGGAATGAACTACGCACAGTCTGCTTCCGTGGCTTTTACAGCAGCCGGAAATAACTTCGAGCTAGCCATTGCAGTTTCCATCGGCACCTTTGGCGCCGCGTCAGCACAGGCCCTCGCCGGCACCATTGGGCCACTAATTGAAATCCCAGTGCTCGTGGGCCTCGTTTATATAATGCTCTGGATAGGCCCGAAGCTCTTCCCAGGAGACAAAAGCTTGCCAAGTTAGCGCCGGCCCACTTGATACAGACAGCGAACCCCAGTCGGCGTGATGGTGATGGTCCACTTTGCGGGCGCGGTGCGCAGTCCCATGCGGCTCAGCTTCACCAGGTCCGCCTTTGCTAAAGCATCGAGCTGTTCGGATAGAGGGTCGAGGTCTACCTTCATGAACTTCGAGAGGGCAGTGGAATTAATCGTGTTTCCCTGCACCGCGCCGGCGGCGACGAGGGCGGTGAGGATGTCCGAGTGGGCGTCGGCAAGCTCCAAGCGAGCCTCCGTAACCCCGTCGAGCGGGTCTTTTTCCAGGATCTTGTTAATGCGGCGCCGGCCGATCCGGAAGGACTGGGAAAACATGCTCCAGATGCCCAACGGCAAGCCAAAGGCCCACCACGCGCCGGACAGCATCCCGGCAACGGGCGGGGCCAGCTCTACCTCTGGGAGCAGGCCGGCTGCGCTCAGTGGCGCCATGACCAATGGCGCAGCGATCGGGATAAACGGTGCGATATAGGCAATCGTGGGATAGTCACCATCACGGAATTCCTCTTGCGCAGCGTTGATGCCGCGCGGGTAATTGCGGATGAGGTGCACCAACCCCAGTACTGCAAAGACGGCAAAAACACCGGCTCCCATCAACATATAATCCACGCCCGTGTTGGCGAAGCCAATGGCAAAGCCGGCCGGTACGCCAAAGTAAAGTGCGGAGCGCACCGGGACTTCATTGCGCTGTCGGTACTGCGCGAGTTCGCGCGCGGGGATTCGTGCTAGTTCTGCCACCCCGCCAACATAACACCGCCTGCCAGCTTGCCCGCGGTTCTGTGACACAATGGGGGATAGCGCGTACGAGACGCGGCATAACTTCATATCCCACAAACTTTTATAGCGCGCACTATGCCTCGTGCGGCGGCGGTACGGTCTTCGTCCGTGCCTGCGCCCGAGGCGGCGCCAAATACAGACGATGTACAGGAGTAAGCCCGAACATGGTGGCACAGAACTCTCAAGAAACAACTGAAAGCCTCAAGGCGGCGGCGTCTTTGGCCCAGAACCTGGACCGCAGCCAGCTCAAGGACAAGACCCGCGTGTATTCCCTAGCCAAGCAGCTGGGGCTTTCCTCGCGCGAGCTGGTGGCACAACTCAAAGACATGGGCCTGAAAAAGAGCGCGCAGAGCTCCCTTTCCCGCGAGGAAGCAGGCCAGGTGCTCGATGCTGTGGCGAATGCCGCTGCGGTTGCCGACGCCCCCGCGGGCGATACCACTGAAGCGCCGGCTGAAGAGCCGGAGGAGAAGGCTGCCGCGCAACCGGAAGAAAACCCGGACGAGGAACCGGAAAAGAAGCCAGCGAAGAAGCGCGCCAAGCGCGCCCGCAAGGCCACCCGTAAATCCGCTGCACCAGCGCCCGAAGAGTCGGCAGATACCGCCGAGTCAGAGGAAGGGGAGCAGTCCACGGAAGACGAAGAACACCTGCGCCACCGCGTGCGCAAGAACGTGGATAATGAAATCTCCCAGATCGAAGACAAGGTAGAGGCATCGCTGGCCCAGGCCGCAGCCGAAACTGGCGCAGCCGCCGAGGAGTCTGAGGACGCTGAAGCGGCAGAACCCGAAGCTGCAGAAGCCACGGGTGAGGCGGACGAAGCACCGGCTAGCGCGCTCGATACCGGAACGGTTGATGCGGCGAAGCTGCACGAGGTGCTGGCCGAGGCTGGCGAGGACTTCGAGGATGACTACTACGCCCCGTACATCGTCCCGCGCGCCGAGTCCGAGGAAGACTCCGACCACTATGACTTTGCGCCTATCTTCATGGCCCCGCAGCAGGACGAGGCAGGGGCATTCGCACCGGCTGTAGATGCAGCGGAGGAGGACTTCTCTGCAGACGACTCCGCACGCGACGACGATGAGGGCGCTGCCGATTCCGCCGAAGATAGCCGCGAGCACTCCGGCTCCGGCTCCGACCGCGGTTCCGGAAAGTCTGAAGGCCGCCGCCGTGGGCGCCGCGGCGCATCCCGCGGACGCGGCGCGGGTTCGAAGCGTGAAGAGCAGGCAGACGAGCCCGAGCACATTGAAGAGCCGAAGGCCATCCGTGGCTCCACGCGCATCGAGGCGCAGAAGCGCCGCCGGGCCGAACTGCGCGAAAAGGGCCGCACCCGCCAGCACATCGTTTCCCAAGCAGAGTTCCTTGCCCGCCGCGAAGCCGTGGAGCGCACCATGGTGGTGCGCGATAAGGAGCGCGAGGACGGCGCCGGCATCATCACCCAGGTGGGCGTATTAGAAGATGACCTGTTGGTCGAGCACTTCGTGACCACCGAGTCCCAGGCCTCTCTCATTGGCAATATCTACTTGGGCCGCGTCCAAAACGTGCTGCCGTCCATGGAGGCGGCCTTCGTGGACATCGGACAGGGCCGAAACGGCGTGCTCTACGCCGGTGAAATCGACTGGCGCAAGACCAAGCTGCACGGGCGCGCCCGCAAGGTAGAAAACGCCCTGAAGTCTGGTGACCAGGTGCTGGTGCAGGTGGCTAAGGATCCCATCGGCCACAAGGGCGCGCGGCTTACCACCCAGATTTCCCTTGCTGGCCGCTACCTGGTCTACGTACCGGGCGGGCGCAGCGCCGGCATTTCCCGCAAGTTGCCTGCCCCAGAGCGCAAGCGCTTGAAGGATATCCTCGGCCGTGTGGTTCCAGGCGATGGTGGCGCGATTATCCGCACCGCCGCTGAAAACGTCCCAGAAGAGGCAATCGCTACCGACGTCAACCGCCTGCACAGCCGGTGGGAGGACATCGTGGCACACGCCAAGAAGGAAAAGTCCTCCAAGGGCGCCAAACCGGTGACCATGTATGAAGAGCCCAATATGCTCATCAAGGTGGTGCGCGATCTCTTCAACGAGGACTTCACCGAGCTCATCGTCGATGGCAAGCGCTCCTTCAATACTGTCCGCGCCTATGTAGATTCCATGGCGCCGGACCTTGCGGACCGCGTGGTGCGCTACCGCGCCAAGGACCACGGCGGGCAGGATGCCTTCGAGGCTTACCGCATTGATGAGCAGCTGCATAAGGCGCTTTCGCGCAAGGTATGGTTGCCCTCGGGCGGCACGCTGGTCATTGACCGCACCGAGGCCATGACCGTCATCGACGTCAATACCGGCAAGTTCACCGGTTCTGGCGGCAACCTGGAAGAAACGGTTACCCGCAATAACCTCGAGGCGGCCGAAGAAATCGTGCGCCAGATGCGCCTGCGCGATCTCGGCGGCATGATCGTCGTGGACTTTATCGACATGGTCCTGCCAGAAAACCAGGATCTGGTGCTGCGCCGCCTGAAGGAAGCCTTGGGCCGCGATCGCACCCGCCACCAAGTATCTGAGGTTACGTCGTTGGGCTTGGTACAGATGACCCGCAAGCGCCTGGGTACCGGCCTAGTGGAGACCTTCTCCACCGAGTGCGAGTGCTGCAACGGCCGTGGCATCATCATTCACCAGTACCCGGTGGACGAGGCCGAGGACGATCAGCGCTCCAAGCATTCTGGCCGCAAGTCCAAGGCACACAAGAAGCAGCACCACGATCCGCAGCAGCACCCGACTGCGGTGGCGATGCATAAGCACGAGCTTGACGACGCCCCCGAAAACTCCTCCAAGCCCAAGCGCTTCAAAAAGACCCAGGCGCCGGTTTACGGTACCGAGAGCGAAGAGGCCGCGCGAGAATCTGCGAAGACGTCGTTGGAAGACCTGGTAGCAAACGTCGTTGTGGATGAGCGTGGTCCGGCTCAGTCCCACGCTGGATCGGAGGAGCACAGCGGAGACCACGACCGCAGCAAGGAGCGCGGACGTGGACGCGGTCGCCGCCGCGCGCGCAAGCGCACTCAGACTGAGGTTTCCGATATCGAGGCCATCGCGTATGCCGCGGCGGATAATGCTGCCGAGAGCGATGAGGTGGAGGAATTTAATTCCTATGTCCCCGATGCGGATACGGACGCGGACTCGGGTGCCGTTGCTCAGGCACACCCTGGTGCAGCGGCCCGCTCCAAGCGTGGCAAGAAGCCGCGCCGGGCGACGCGCCGGTCGAAGGTAACCCGCGAGGCCGTAGGCGGTGAGCAGAAGGCACCGGAAAAGAAAGCCGCTCCGGAGAAAGCAACTGGAAAGACCTATGACGAGGCAGTAGCCGAGTTTGAGGCTTCCCCGCGCCGCAAGCGCCGCACCCGCGGCAATTCGCGCTCCGATAGGCGCCCGCAACCGCAGGATTTCGCGGTCGCCGGTGAGCAGGACTCTGCCGACGCCGACGGTAACGCCAGCGGGGCTGAAGCCCAGCACGGAGAGAAGACCTCGCGCGAAGAGCGCAAGGCTCGCGGGCGTGGCCGCCGTCGCTCAGTGCGCACCCAGCCGGCCAAGCGCCGGAGCACCTCGCGCGTGCCGCACGAGGTCAAGGAAAAGGCACAGGAGCACGGACACAAGCAGGCGGGCGGGTCCGCCGAGCAGCGCCATGAAAAGGCCGCTGGCGCCGCACGCGCGGGGCGCGCCGGTGGCAAGGGCCGTGGGCGTCGCCGTGCCGTGCGCCAGGCCGCTCCTAAAAAGGCGGTAGCAGAGAATCCGAAGGTAGCGAAGACCGCCCCGGGCCGTTCGACGCAGCAGGATGGCTCGTCGGATCGTTCCGGTGCTGGCCAGCGTGCGGCCACGGGCGATACCAAGGTGCTGCGCCGCGGAAAGAAGAGGGCGGTGCGCAAGAAGGGGGCGTCGGCAAGCGCAAAGGCCCCAAAGGCGCAGGATAACGCCGCTCAAAAGCAGTCTTCCGCGAGTGGTGCGCACCAGGAAAAGTCGCCCGCAAAGTCTGGGCGTGGCCGACGCCGCGTAGCACGGCGAAGCAAGTCTTAGGGCTACGCCACGCGGGCACAAAAAGCGTGGTTTGTATTTTGTGCCCGCTACGGGGTAGTCTTTGACAGTCGCTGTTTAGTACTCACGGCGCTGGATCAGTCCGACACTCACTTTGTGAGCTGTGCGGGCATGTTCGCGCGGGAACTAAACGCAATGTGTAAGTGTCCATTCGGAACGCGGCCTCCCCGGTTGCTTCCGAGCGAGTTTAGATAAGGGGTAACCCTCTATGTACGCGATCGTCAAGACCGGCGGCAAGCAGTACAAGGTTGCTGAAGGTGACCTCGTCAAGGTCGAGAAGATCGAGGGTGAGCCAGGCTCTGCCGTAGCTCTCACCCCGGTTCTGCTCGTCGATGGCGCCGATGTTAAGTCCAAGGCTTCCGACTTGGAGAAGGTTTCTGTTTCCGCAGAAATCGTTGAGCAGGGTAAGGGCCCGAAGGTCGATATCCTGAAGTACAAGAACAAGACTGGTTACAAGAAGCGTCAGGGCCACCGTCAGCCTGTGACCACCTTGAAGATCACCGGTATCAAGTAAGCCTTAACCGGCTGTAATTATCCCTAAAGGAGGGAAAACCACATGGCACACAAGAAGGGTGCTTCCAGCTCCAGCAACGGTCGCGATTCCGAGTCCAAGCGTCTCGGTGTCAAGCGCTTCGGTGGTCAGCAGGTTAATGCCGGCGAGATCATCGTGCGTCAGCGCGGTACCAAGTTTCACCCAGGTGAGAACGTAGGCCGCGGCGGCGACGATACCCTGTTCGCGCTTGCAGCTGGCTCCGTTGAGTTCGGTATGAAGCGTGGCCGTCGTATGGTCAACATTGTTCCGGCTGAAGAGGTTGCTGCAGAGGCAACTGCTTAACTTTAGGCCGATGAGGTTAATCCTCGAGTCCGCCCCGGTGAGGGCGGCTCGAGGATTTTCTTGTTTTCTGGTCTAATCCCTCGCTCTAAAGGGCTTCGGCTGTCGTGGGATGCCACTATTCGATACGGCCAGCTATCAAGCCTTGCAGGCGTCTGTGGGCGTTGCCTATCCGGTTCTATTAAATGGCACTTGGTCCACTGTCGTAGCCGTGGGGTTTAAGGATTTAGTGCGGGTTCTGGGGCTTGAAATAATTCCTGCGCACTGCACATAATTCACCGGCAGCGTGATTTGCGGCACTAGGAAATCGATCTTTCCTTTCTTTAAATTAAGAATTCTTGCCTAGTTCTAAAATAAAAGGGGTTTCTTTGCCTTGGGAAAGTCCGTTTGTTCGGCCAAAGGGGGTAGAAGTCAAGGGCAACGGGGTTAATTTCAACCTTAAACTGTGTACCGTATAAAAATCGGATAAGCGGCAAAAGCCCTGCGTATAGCCTTGACGGTCGAAAGTTTCTGGCGTTATGATTGCGGGCGTACGAGCGAGGTTTAACGCAAGAAGCAGCGGAATCTTTCCCAGTTGAGAGTTTGAGACTATTTATTATTTGCCTGCATGGATGTCGGGGAAATTCCACGCCTAAGCACTCGCGTTCCGGGGAACTAGCCCCATTCCTTTTCAAGACCGCACTTTTCCTAAGAGGAGCCTCTTACTATGTCCGATTCTCAAAAGCGCACCCGCAAGGGCTGGATCCTGCCGGCCTCCGTTGCCTCCGTCGCCCTGGTAGCCTCCCTGGCCGCTGGAACCTTGGGCGCCTATACCGCCCAGATCACCAACGATGGCAACACCGCTGGCACCGGTAAGCTCACCATGTCCGAGTCTGAAATCGTTGATGGTCAGCCCACCAAGACTAAGGACACCTCCGAAGGCGAAAACAACACCATCTCCGTGTCCGATATCAACAAGTACGGCGGCAATATGAAGATGGTGCCGGGGGATAGCAAGACCACCACTGTTCAGTTCAAGAACACCGGCTCCGTCGATGCCTCCGCTTTCACCTTGAACTTTGGTAACTGTGCCGTAACTGGTCAGGATGCAGGCGAGAAGTCCCTGTGTGATGCGCTCAAGGTTACCGTTAAGTCCGGCGGTGCCACCTTGGCAGATAACCAGACTCCGACGGCTCTAGCCGGCAAAACCTTCAATATCGATGCTCCTATGGCCGTGGGGGCGACGAAGAATTTCGATATCACCGTGACCTTGCCCAAGGAGACCACGGATACCTCCATCATGGACCAGCAGATCTCCCAGAATCTTGTCTGGACCCTGACTGCTTAAGTCCTTCCTGTGTCCTTAAGGAACACGCTATAAAGGAGCGTTATTACGCCCTAGAATCACGCCAGCTCAGCAGCCACAACGTCGGGAGATGAGTATATGCAGGCACGTCGCCGTACTCTCGCCACCGTTGTGGCTGCGGTGGTTTTAGTCCTCGCCATTATCTGTGGTGGTTTCTACTTGGCGGGTTTCCGGGCGCATTTTTTAACCACGCCGTCGATGGGCACGCAACTTCCAGTCGGCTCTTTGGCCATAACCAAGCCGGTAGATATTGCTGACGTGCAGGTGGGCGATACCATCACCGTCGATAGCGCTAATGGCACCACCCATACTCACAACGTGGTGGAGCGCGCCGGTGATACAGCTATTACCCAGGGCGTACTCAATGGTGCGCCCGATGCGCTACCGGCTACCGCTGATACGTTAAAAGGCAAGGTTGTCTTTTCTTGCCCGGCGCTCGGGTGGGGCGTGCGCATTGCAGGCATCATGGCCGCAGGCTGGTTGCTGATGCTGCTGGCATCCCTGCGCATCGACGATGAACTGCACCGCCGCCGCTACCGCAATACCGGCGTCTTTTTGGGCCTTGCCATTGGCATCATTATCGTGCGCCCGCTGCTCGGCGCCTATCTGCTGGGTATGAATGTCAACGGCACTGGCGAAGAGTCCTACGCCCAGGCGCATGTGGTCTCCACGGGTCTGCTTCCAGTCAAGGTTGTTCCGCTTGGCGAGGGCGGGGGAGAAGACTCCGCCATTATGAGCCCCACCGGTACTGATTCCTTCGCTATCGATGACGCCCCAAATGAGAAGGGCGACTTTGTCTTCCGCCCAGTGCCGGCGTTGACCTGGCCGTGGATCATCGGCCTCATTGGCTTGGTGCTGTCTCCCTTTGCGTGGTTCTATGCCCAGTATCGCCGCGCGCTCAAGGAAGAGCAGGAGCTTGCCGACGCCACCTTAGAAGCCCAAACCAATGCCGATACCACCGAGTTTGAGGCGGTGAAGCCCAATGCTTAAAAAGGACCGGATTCCCGTCGTGGCCGCCGCCGTTCTGGCCATCCTTGTGCTGATTTTGGCCTTTGCCCTGCAGCCGACGTTGGGCAGCTGGAGCGCCCGAGTCACCAATTCCCGCAATGCGGCCGGAACCGCTGAGGGCGTAGATGCCCTCAACTGCTACGAAGAAATGCAGCAGACCACCAAGAAATATGGGGGCTACCTGTATCATTTCCATACTCCGTACGCACAAGCCACGAATGACTCGCTCAATCAGACGGCTTGGACTCTGAGAAACCGCAGGCCAATCAGCCCGAATACCAACTGGGTGTATGACGGAAGCCAGCAGGCGGGGGAAGAGCCATGTGTGGGGATCGAAAAGCATGCATACTTCAAAGGTGACAACTCTACGGATGGAGCCCTAGCTACCGCTCGCCTTAATTCCACCAAGTCGACTATTACGGCTAATGCGAGTGCATTTACGATGCCCGAGCAATTCACCACGGAGACGTGGATTAATACTTCGCAACCCCAAGGCACGGTGGCGGTAAATTCCATTTTTGGCAATTTTGAGCGCCCGGTATGGCGAATCCAAGTACTTAGCGATGGCACCGTGGGGTTCCAGGTGCGCCAAGCTCCTCTAGGTATCGACCGGGTTTATGATCAGGTCAAAAGTACCGAGCGCATCGATGATGGACAGTGGCACCAAGTGGTAACGACCTGGGATTTTTCCACTAATGAAATGGGGCTCTACATTGATGGACAGCCAGAATCTTTTAAGACCTCATCGTCTTCGCTGTATAGATTCACCGGTGGCGGCGAGGGCTTTGTACGCTACGGCTACTCCGGTAATCATGACCGCTGGCCGGAGCTTAGCCCCGATAACTTTGTGGGGTACATGTCTTTTGCCGCAATTTACCCCACGCGGTTGACCGACCAAGATGTTCGACGCCACTGGGACGCGCGCACTGTTTCTGGAAAAGTGTGGCCAAAATCCACCGTGGGCTAAACGGTTGGAGTCCAGCCCAATACACGCATTACACTGGCGGGGACAAAGATTTAACAAACGGAGGGTTTGACCATGGCACGTTTTATTGACCGCGTCGTCCTGCACCTGCAAGCGGGCGACGGTGGACACGGCTGTGTGTCTGTCCACCGCGAAAAGTTCAAGCCCTTGGGTGGCCCAGATGGTGGCAATGGTGGCCACGGCGGCGATATTGTCCTCGAGGTCTCTGAGCAGATCCATACCCTGATGGATTTCCACTACCGCCCGCACATTAAGGCCCAGCGCGGCGGCAATGGTGCCGGCGATATGCGCAACGGCGCCCGCGGCGAGGATCTGATCCTTGAGGTTCCTGCCGGCACGGTGGTGCGCAATGAAAAGGGCGATACCCTGGCTGACCTGACGGTGCCTGGCACCCGCTTTGTTGCTGCGGAAGGCGGCTTCGGTGGCCTAGGCAACGCCGCGCTTGCTTCTAAGAACCGCAAGGCACCAGGCTTTGCCCTGCAGGGCGAGCCGGGCCAAGCGCACGATCTAATCCTCGAGCTGAAGTCCATGGCGGACGTCGGACTCGTGGGTTTCCCTTCGGCGGGTAAATCTTCGTTGATTTCGGTTCTTTCTGCCGCGAAGCCAAAAATTGGTGATTACCCGTTTACCACCTTGCAGCCCAACCTGGGCGTGGTGGATATGGGCGATAGCTCCTTCACCATCGCGGATGTGCCTGGCCTTATTCCCGGTGCAGCCGATGGCAAGGGCCTCGGCCTGGATTTCTTGCGTCATATCGAGCGCACGGCGGTGCTGGCGCACGTAGTTGATACCGCCTCCATCGAGCCGGGTCGCGATCCGGAATCCGATATTGAGGCCCTCGAAAACGAGCTGGCCAAGTACCAAGAGGCGCTGCAAGAGGACACCGGCCTGGGGGACCTGCGCGAGCGCCCACGCATCATCATCCTCAACAAGGCTGATGTACCAGAGGCTGAGGAACTCGCGGAATTTGTCCAAGAGGACCTCAAGGAAAAATTCGGCTGGCCGGTCTTTATTATCTCCGCTGCTGCCCGGAAGGGCTTGGAGCCGCTGAAGTACAAGCTCATGGAAATGGTCACTGAGCATCACAAGGCGAGCCCGAAGCCCAAGCGCGATCCGAACCACACGGTCATCCACCCCAAGGCACAGGGCCACAAGAAGAACACCGGTTCTTTTGCGGACTTTACCGTTTCCCGGGACCCGGAGGTGCAGGGCGGTTTCATCGTCGAGGGCAAGAAGATCGAACGCTGGATCTTGCAGACGGACTTCGAAAATGACGAGGCCGTTGGCTTCTTGGCGGACCGCTTGGCCAAGGCCGGCGTGGAAGACGAGCTGCGCGAGCAGGGCGCAGTAGAAGGCTGCCCGGTAACCATTGGTGGCATCACCTTCGAGTGGGAGCCGATGACCGGCGGCGATCCAACGATGGCAAGCCGTGGCGAGGACGCCCGCCTGAAGGGCACCGGCCGCGTTTCCGCCGCCGAGCGTAAGCGCGCTTCCCAGGCGCGTCGTGGTCTTATCGATGAGTATGATTACGGCACCGATGAAGAGGTCACCCGCGAGGGCGCTAACCGCGATAGGTGGCAGGGCTAGTCCCCGGACCCCCTATTCTTGGGGTGTGCTGGAGGGTGGGCTTTGTAAACTCGGTTGGCATGTCTTCTGATGAACAGAAAGAACCCATCCTTCCGCTTCCGGTAGAGCCTTTTGACGGACCTACCGCTGATACCCCTTTCCCGGAGCCGCTCGATGAAAATCCGGTGGCGTCCGGTTTTGAATCGGATCTCCGCCACGACATCGCGCAGGCAAAGCGCGTGGTGGTCAAGATTGGTTCCTCTTCTCTCACGGATGAAAATTTCCGCGTTTCTCAAGAAAAGATCGATCACATCGTTGATGCCGTCCATGCGCGCATGGGCCGCTCCGATGTCATCATCGTCTCTTCCGGTGCGGTTGCCGCCGGTATGGGCCCGCTCGGCCTGCACCAGCGCCCCACCGATTTGGCTACCAAGCAGGCCTCCGCGTCCGTCGGCCAGGTGCACTTGGCCTCTGTGTGGGGCCAGTCCTTTGCGCGCTATAAGCGCACCATCGGCCAGGTCCTCCTCACCGCCTCCGATACCGGCCACCGCGACCGTGCTCGCAATGCGCAGCGCACCATTGATCGCCTGCGCCAGCTGCGCACCATCCCCATCGTGAACGAGAACGATGCGGTGGCGACGTCGGAAATGCACTTTGGTGATAACGATCGCCTCTCTGCGCTGGTGGCCAACCTGGTGGGTGCGGACGCGCTCTTCCTCTTCTCTGACGTGCCTGGTTTGTACGATAAGAACCCCGCTGAGCCGGATGCCAAGTTCATCGATGAGGTGCGCACCGGCAAGGACCTGAAGGGCGTTGTGGCTGGTGATGGCGGAAAGGTCGGCACCGGCGGCATGGCTACTAAGGTCTCCGCGGCCCGCCTGGCTACCCGCGGTGGCATTCCAGTGCTGCTGACCTCTACGGATAATATTGGCCCCGCGCTTGCCGACGCCTCCGTGGGCACCGTCTTCCACACCCGCGAGGAACGCCAGCTGTCCGCCTGGAAGTTCTGGGCGCTCTACTGCGCCGATACCGGCGGAGCCGTCCGTCTCGACGAGGGCGCCAAGGAGGCCGTCACCAAAGGCGGCACCTCGCTGCTCGCCGTCGGCATTACTGACGTGCAGGGCGAGTTCAATAAGGGAGAAATCATCGACATCCTGGGCCCGAATGGCGAGGTCATCGGCCGCGGCGAAGTCCGCTTTGACTCCGAGGAGCTCCACGCCATCAAGGGCAAGAAGATGGAAGACCTGCCCGAGGATCAGCGCCGTTCCGTCGTCCACGCGGACTACCTCTCCAACTTCGCCTCCCGCATCTAAACCCGGAGCCGAGATTCCCCGTATGGTTGGGGCATGAAGTATTTCATGGGACCGGAAACCTGGCAGCCGATGGTAGAAGACATCGAGGCTGCCGGGCACCAACGCGTAAGCAGCATTGAAGACGCCGAGGTCTATATCAATAATGCGCCCAACCCGCGCCGCATTCCGGAGATGCCGGCGAATATCGGCTGGGTGCAGCATTGTTTTACCGGCGTCAATCAGCTCATCGATGCAGGCGTCATCACCCCAGACGGCGTGCCATGGTGCAACTCCGCCGGCGCTTTTGCCCAGCCAGTGGCCGAGTCCGCACTCGGGCTGGCCCTTTCCCAGGCGCACCACCATAAGGCTTTCGCCCAAGCCGCTACCTGGTCGGTGGCCAAGGAGCTGGACGAGTCCCAGGCCTGGCTCTATGACCAGCAAGGGCCGAAGAGGGTAGCGATCTTTGGCGCTGGGGGCATCGGCAAGCAGCTCATTAAGCTCCTGCAGCCCTTTGGCGTGCACATTACTGCGGTCAATCGCTCCGGCCGCGCGGTGGAGGGCGCCGATGAGGTCGTGCCCATGGACCAGGCCGAAAGCGTGTGGGGTGAAGCGGATTTTATTTTCTGCATTCTGCCGGCCACCAAGGACACCGAGGGGCTTATCGATGCCGCCACCTTCCGCGCCATGAAACCCTCCGCCATCTTTATCAACGTCGGCCGCGGCAGCACCGTGGTTACCGATGACCTTGTGGAAGCCTTGCGCAGCGGCGAAATCGCCGGCGCCGGCTTGGAGGTTATGGATCCCGAGCCGCTGCCCGATGGCCACCCGCTTTATGACCTACCCAATTGCACCATGACGCCGCACATGGCCGCCTCCGCGCACGTGGCGCAGTACCACTTGGGCGCGATCTTTAACGCCAATGCCGCGGCGTGGGAGAGGGGAGAGGCCATGCCCACCCGCGTCGATGCGGAGGCTGGCTACTAATGAAGTACGCGATGCTGCCCACCCCGTGGGAGGAAACCCTGCAGGCCCTCGATGCCGCCGGCCACGAGCGTGCCCCGCTGGAGGAGGCCGAGGTGCTCATCTTCAACGGCGGTCCCGATGATTTCCCGCAGCCCCTCCCGCCAAGCGTCGGCTTGGTGCAGGTTCCCTTTGCCGGGGTGGACCACCTGCTCGAGGTCATGCGCGATACCACCGCCCGCTGGTCCAACGCGGCAGGGCTGTATGACGCCACCGTGGCCGAGTCCACCATTGCGCTTCTGCTCGCCCAATTGCATGCGCACAAGCGGGTGGGAACGAGCTGGAATAACCGCGATGAGGTGGAGGCGCACACCAGCTTCCTGTTCGAGGATAAGACGGTGGCGGTGGTAGGTGCTGGGGGCATCGGCAAGCGGCTAATCCGCATGCTGGAGGGCTTTGGTCCGCGCATCATTGCGGTCAATCGCTCCGGCAATCCGGTAGAAGGCGCCGATGAAACCTTCGCCACCGCCGATATCGAGCGCGTGTGGCCGGCCGCCGATTATTTCGTGGCGCTTGCGCCGCTCACGGAACAGACCCGCCAGCTTTTCGATGCCTCTGCTTTCCGCGCCATGCCGAACCACGCCGTGATTATCAATGTCGGCCGTGGGCCACTGGTGGATACCGATGCGCTGGTTGAAGCCCTGCGTGACGGCCACATCGCCGGCGCCGGCTTGGATGTCACCGACCCCGAGCCGCTGCCCGATGGGCACCCGCTATGGGAGATGCCCAACGTAGTCATCACCCCGCATCTGGCCAATCCGCCGTATTCGGTGCGCCGCCGCATCGGTGCGCATGCTGCAAAGGTCATGGAGCGCTTTGCCGCCGGTGAAGCAATCTCCACGGAAGTAGATATTGAAGCCGGCTACTGATGGATAGCCCCGGTAGCCGCGCTGACGATGGCCAGCTCAACCCCACCGCGGCTGAGGTCGCTGAAATGCGCGTGGCCTTTCGTTAGGCTGGTATGACATGAGCAACACTGAACGCGAAGAAGTTCTGTCCAAAGCCCGTGCTGCCAAGGACGTAGCGCCCGTCGTGGCGCAGCTGTCCACGCCGCGCAAGAACGAGATCTTGCAGCGCGCAGCCGAAAACCTTATCGCCCACACCGAAGATATCCTCGCCGCTAATAAGCAGGACATCGAAGCCGGCCGCGAGCGCGGCATGTCCGAGTCCCTCATTGACCGCCTCTCCCTCGACGCCGCGCGCGTCGAAGGCATTGCCGGGGGCCTGCGCCAGGTAGCCGGCCTCCAAGACCCGGTAGGAGAGATCCTGCAGGGCCGCACCATGGACAACGGCATCCAGATGAAGCAGGTGCGGGTCCCGCTCGGCGTGATGGGCATGGTCTATGAGGCCCGCCCGAACGTCACCGTGGACGCCTTCGGCCTGGCCATCAAATCCGGTAACGTGCCGCTGCTGCGCGGTTCCAAGTCCGCGCGCAACTCCAATGCCAAGTTGGTGGAAATCCTGCAGGATACCCTCGCCGAGTTCGATCTTCCGCGCGAGGCCGTGCAGCTTCTGCCGTGCGAGACCCACGATTCCGTCCAGGACCTCATCACCGCTCGCGGCCTGGTGGACCTGGTCATTCCGCGCGGTGGCGCCAAGCTTATTGAGGCCGTCGTCACCGGCGCCACCGTCCCAGCCATTGAGACCGGCACCGGCAACTGCCACTTCTACGTGGACGCCTCTGCGGGCCTGGACAAGGCCATCGACATGGTTATCAACGGCAAGACCCGCCGCACCTCCGTGTGCAACTCCACGGAGTGCGTGCTTATCGACGCCGCCTTGGACGACTCTGCCAAGCTGCGCATCGTCACCGCGCTGCAGGAGGCGGGCGTGACCATCCACGGCGACGTCGCCGAGCTCGAGGCTTTCGGCGTTAAGGATGCCGTGCAGGCCACCGATGAGGACTGGCGCGAAGAGTCGCTGTCCATGGATATCTGCGCCAAGGTGGTCGACGGCGTCGACGGTGCCATTGCGCACATCGCCGAATTCACCACCGGCCACACCGAGGCCATCGCCGCGCAAGACGCCGACGTCCTAGTGAAGTTCGGCAACGAAGTGGATGCCGCTGCGGTCATGCTCAATGCCTCTACCGCCTTCACCGATGGTGAGGTCTACGGCATGGGTGCGGAAATCGGCATTTCCACCCAGAAGCTGCATGCCCGCGGCCCGATGGCGCTGCCGGAGCTGACCTCTACCAAGTGGATTCTGCAGGGCACCGGTCAGACCCGCCCTTAGTAGTGCGACTATAATCACCACCCATGACTAGCCCACAGCGCATCGGCATCATGGGTGGCACCTTTGATCCCATCCACAATGGTCACTTGGTAGCGGCCAGTGAGGCCGCCCACCGCTTTGCCCTCGATACCGTCGTCTTCGTGCCCACCGGGCAGCCTTGGCAAAAGTCCCACCGCGACGTCACCGCGGCCGAGCACCGTTATTTGATGACGATGGTGGCTACCGCATCCAACCCGCGCTTTACCGTCTCCCGCGTGGATATTGACCGCGAGGGGCCTACCTATACCATCGATACGCTGCGGGATTTGCGGGAACTCTTCCCAGAAGCGGAGTTCTACTTCATCACCGGGGCCGACTCGCTGGCTTCCATCATGAGCTGGCATAACTGGGAAGAGATGCTGGAGATGGCGCACTTTGTGGGCGTGACCCGCCCCGGCTATGAATTGAGCGCCGATATGCTACCTGCCGATGCGCAAGAGGCCATCGATCTTATCGACATTCCCGCCATGGCCATTTCCTCCACGGCGTGCCGCGAACGCGCCGGGCAGGGGCAGCCCGTGTGGTACCTCGTTCCGGATGGGGTGGTGCAGTACATCACCAAGAACAATCTCTATGGGCCCAACCCAGATAAGCCCCTGTAGAAACTTCCGCGGCCTTCCCAAGATTTTGGGCACGGGCCTGCTAAACGTGCAAGAATAGACTCTCAATAGAGATAGTTCATACCGAAAATACTCAGACGCGAAAAGGGAATTTTTACACATTGTCTACTTCTGATCTCGCCCGCCGCATGGCAGAAACCGCGGCCCACGCCGCGCAAGAAAAGCTGGCCACCAATATCGCGGCCATTGATGTCTCCGATGTCCTCGCTATCACCGAGGTCTTCGTGCTCGCTTCTGCAGACAACGAGCGTCAGGTCGGCTCCATCGTGGATGAAGTCGAAGACGAAATGACCAAGCAAGGCTTCGAGCCGCAGCGCCGCGAAGGCAACCGCGAGAACCGTTGGGTGCTGCTGGATTATGGCAATATCGTCGTCCACGTTCAGCGCAATGACCAGCGCGAGTTCTACGGCTTGGACCGCCTGTACCACGATTGCCCAGCACTGGAGATCGAGGGCATCGAGGCCCCAGAGCGTCCGGGCGAATGGACCAATGGCGTTAACCCGCGAGAAGTTGATTCCATCGACGAGCTCCCCCTGGCCGATAAGGTCCCTGGTGAGGACGAGGAGCTTTAAACCCGCATGAGCCGCCGCCTGATCCTGATCCGCCACGGACAAACTACCTATAACGCCACCGGCCGCATGCAGGGCCACTTGGACACCGAGCTGTCCGAGCTGGGCTATGAGCAGGCCCGCGCCGCCGCGCGCCTGCTGCAGGATCAGGGCGTGTCTAAAATCGTCGCCTCCGATCTCCTCCGCGCGCGCGAAACCGCCCGCGTCGTCGCCGAGGCCCTCGGCGTGGAATTCACCACGGATGCCCGCCTGCGCGAGACGCACCTAGGACAGTGGCAGGGCAGAACCTCCGCCGAGGTAGATACCGAGTTCCCTGGCGCGCGCGCCATCTGGCGCCACGATCCCACTTGGGCCCCGCCGCAGGGCGAATCCCGCGTGGATGTGGCCGAGCGTGCCCGGCCCGTCGTCGATGAGCTCATGGCAGACTTCGCCGGCTGGGACCAGGGCCCCGTCCTCATCGTGGCCCATGGCGGCGCTATCTCGGCGCTGACTTGTCACCTGCTGGGCCTTGACCACGCGCAGTACGGAATCCTTTCCGGCCTGAAGAATACGCACTGGTCACAGCTGACGGCCCGCCCTGATTTCAACCCGGAAACCCCGCTGTCCTCCCTGGAGTTCACCCCAGACAATGTGGGCAGCGCCCAGTGGTATTTCGACGGCTGGAATATGGGCGGCGAGGTCACCGGGGACGGCGGGGCGGATATCTAGTGGCGGTTCGCGTCATTACGGATTCCTCCGCGGGCCTGCCGCCTGAGCTGGCGGAGCAGCTATCCATCACCATCATTGACCTGCACCTTATGGAAAGCCACGGCAAGGATGGCCTGGAGCGCTCCACCTCGGGGCTGAGCGCGCTGGAGCTGGCCGCCGCCTACGGCCGCGAAATGGAGCGCGCCCAGGATGACGGCGTGGTGTCCATTCACCTGTCTAAAGAGCTATCTTCTACCTATTCCGCGGCGGTATCCGCCTCCGGCGTCTTTCCGCACACGGTGCGGGTTATTGACTCCGGCTCGGCCGGCATGGCCATGGGCGCGGCCGCCATGTCCGCGGCTAAGCTCGCCTCCCGCGGCGCCAGCTTGGACGAGTGCTACGCCGCGGCCGTCGATACCCTCAAGCGCGCGTCTACCTGGGTCTACCTGCATTCCACGGAGGACCTGCGCCGCTCCGGCCGCCTTTCCCCGGCCACGGCCGTGCTGTCTACGGCGCTGTTGGCCACCAAGCCGATTATGTCGATTACCCGCGGCAAGCTGGAGCTGGTGGGCAAGACCCGCACCCAGACCAAGGCCTTTACCAAGCTGGTGGACCTCATCGCCTCCCGCGCGGACGGCGAGCCGGCCTTCGTCGCCATTCAGCACAATCAGGCCGAAGACGCGGCTGCCAAGCTGGAGGCGCTCCTTGAAGCGGCGCTGCCGCAGGGGTCGTCCTTCCTCTGCACTCCGCTTAACGACGTCCTCTCTGTCCACGCCGGCCCCTCCGCCATCGGCGTCTCCGCCGTGTTTAGCTCCGAGCCTCCCGCGGAACCAGCACATCCTCACACACGTGGTCGACCCCGCGCCTTCCCGCCGCGCCGATCTGTGGATAACTAGCCCCACCGCGCCGGGTTCGTTGACGCCCACAACAAGTTATCCACAGGCTACCTTCGCTCGACCTACCGCTTAATTGCGCCTGCGCTTAGCCTCAGCGCCATGGCGGCACCCAAGATCAGCGAACGACTCCGCGAATTTACCCAACCCACCGGCGAGGAAGAGCTCCTCGCCGTCGATTACCCGCGCCCGCGACTGCGCATCAGCCCCTGGCAGGCCTGCGCCGTGGCGGTCATTCTCGTTATCGGCGTGGTGGTCTGGCTCGGCATCAATGCACGCTCCGAAGAATCTTCCGGCATGCCCGAGCCTGCAGCATTAAGCGAGGCCCCTAGCGAGGAACCCAGCGAAATCATCGTCTCGGTCATCGGCGAAGTTACAGAACCCGGACTGAAAACACTCGAGCCCGGCGCGCGTGTGGCCGATGCCCTCGCCGCCGCCCAGCCGCTACCAGGTGCCGAGACCATGGCGCTCAACCATGCGCAGCGGCTTTCCGACGGCCAACAACTCCACATCCTGCCCTCCGGCGCCGCCCCAGCTCCCGCACCCGGCGAACCTACCCCAGCCGGGGACAACCCCAGCAGTCCCGGTGGCAGCGCTAGCGGCAGCGGCGTGAGCCTCAATAGCGCCACCGCCGAGGAGCTCACCGAACTCAAGGGCGTCGGCGAGGTGACCGCGCAGGCCATCGTGGCCTACCGCGAGGAGCACGGCGGTTTCAAGGATGTAGAAGAGCTCCTCGAGGTCTCCGGCATCGGCCCGGCGAAGCTGGCGCAGCTCAAAGACCAGGTCCAGCTCTAACCCGAGCTCGAGCGTGCGATGCGAGAACTGCGGCTCGTCCCCGGCGCGGCCACCGCTTGGCTGGCCGTCATCGCCGTGCTGCTCGCCGGCCGCGGCTGGGCCATCGCACTCATCGCGGTCGTCGTCGCGCTGTGCCTCATTGCCCGTCAATGGGGCCAAGCGCTCTTTTGCGGGGCGGTCGCTGGGGGTGCGGCGCTCGTCGCCGCGGTGCGCCAGGCTCGCGCCGCCGCCTTCGACCTCGGCAGCGAAGTCACCGGGCGCCTTGTCACTGCACCAACGCAGACCAGTACGGGCGGCTGGCTGCTCAAGCTCAAGGTTCCGGGATACCCGACCCAGCTGCCGGTCTTTAGCCCAGAACCAGTCCCAGCGGCCGCTGGCGCCGAGGTTACGGCCAGGGTAAGGGTAGGGGAGTCGGATAGGGCGGGCGTCGGAAAGCTTAGCGCCAATGCCACCGACGTGCAGGTAACCGCCGAACCCGAAGGCCTGGCCGGCTGGGCGGCCGAGGTGGCCGAGAATTTCCGCGCGCTGGTCCTCGATACCGTCGGTCCTTCCAGCCAGGGCCTTATCCCCGGCATGGTACTCGGCGATACCGCGCTGCAAGATACCGCCGAGCGTGACCTGTATATCGCCACCGGGCTCTCCCACTTGAGTGCTGTATCCGGCGCCAATGTGGCCATAGTCTGCTCCGCCGCGGCCGTGGTCTGCGCCGCCTTCGCGCTCGGGCCCCGCGCCCGCGTGGCCGCTTCCCTGTGCGCCCTTGCCACCTATGTTCTGCTTGTGGGCTTCGAACCCTCCGTCCAGCGCGCGGCCGTCGCCGGGGTAGTGGGGCTGCTTGCTGTGCTCAATTCCACCCGCATGGAGCCCATCCATGCTCTCAGTCTCGGCATCATTGCGCTGCTTTTTGTGGATTCCGACCTCGCCGTGCACTTTGGTTTTGCCCTATCGTGCGCCGCGACGCTCGGCATAGTGGCGCTGAGCCCGCTCATCTACAAGCACTTGGCCGTGACCGGCTGGCCCGCCATCTTCCTGCGCGCGGTCGCTGTGGCCATCGCCGCCGATATCGTCACCCTTCCGCTGGTAGCACTCATGTCCGGTGAGGTCTCCGTGGTCTCCGTGCTGGCCAATATCCTCGTCGAGCCCGCCACCGTGCCGATTACCATCGTGGGGCTTATCGCCGCCATCTTTGCCCAGCTCGGCCCGCTCGACGTGCTGGGCGCGGGCTTGCTGCGCCTCATTGAGCCCTTCTCGTGGTGGATTAATACCATCGCCCACGGCGTGGCCCACCTACCCGTGGTCACCATCCCTGCCAACCCGCTTTTTACGCTGCTTGCCTACGCCTGGATCATCGCCGGCCTCCTCTATCACCGCCCGTGGCTCACCTTGGCGCTGACGCTGGCGGGCATCGCCTGGCTCGGCCTGGCCGCAAGCTAGAATGGCGGGCATGCCTCCAGTACACCTCATCCTTGGCGACGATGAATTCCTCACCGAACGCGCCCGCCTGCACATCCAGCGCGCCGCGGCCGAGGAGAGCGGATCTACCGGTGCCCGCCCCGAGCTGACCAAGCTCAAAGCCTCCGAGGTCTCTGAGGGCGAGATCCTCGAGGCCACCAGCCCATCGCTGTTTGGCGATAACCGCGTCATCGTCATCAGCGACTGCGAGCGCGCCGGCAAAGAAGTAGTCGATATCCTTCTGCGCGCCTGCGCCAATCCCGCGCCGGGCATGACCATGGTCATTATCTACTCCGTGACGGCCAAGACGCTGAAGAAAAAGAAGAAGCAGCCCGAGCTCGTGGCCAAGCTGCGCAAGATTGCGGAGGTCCACGAGGTCTTTTCGCTTTACCCCAATGAACTGGGGCAGTGGGCCACCCGCGAATTTTCCAGTCATGGTGTGCGCCCGACCCCGGACGTTATCCATGCCGTGCTCGAGGGCGTGGGCTCTGACCTGCGCGAGCTGGCCTCAGCCATCTCTCAGTTGGTCTCCGATACCGGCGGCAACGTTACCCGCGAAGCGGTGCAAAACTACTACGTCGGCGTGGCCGAGGTGGCCAATTGGGACATTGCCGACGCCGCCGTCGCCGGCCGCGTCGAAGCCGCCGTATCCACCTGCCGCCGCGCCCTCCAGCTGGGCGCGAGCCCCGTGGCGATTGCCGCCGCGTTGGCCAATAAGGTCGGCGCCGTCGCCCGCCTCTACTCCGCGCGCGGGGACCAATACTCGCTGGCGAGCCAAACCGGCCTGGCGCCCTACGTGGTCAAAATGACCCAGCCCGTGGCCCGCCGCTGGTCCGCCGATAATGTCACCAAGGCCGTCATCCTTGTCTCCGAGCTCGATGCCGCCGTCAAAGGCCAAGGCGGTGAGCCCGAATTCGCCATAGAGGCGGCCGTCAAACGCGTCGCGGAACTGGCGCGATAAGCTAGAAACCATGTCTGAGACGCAAGTGCAAGAATTCGCCGGTCGGCTCTTTGACATGGCGCGCGAGGGCAACCTGGACCTCCTCGCCTATATTGACCACGGCGTGAATATCGACCTCGTTAACCACGAAGGCCAGTCCTTTATCATGCTCGCCGCCTATCACGGCCACGCCGAGCTGGTTACCGCACTTGCCCGCGCCGGCGCGGACGTCAACTTGCTCAATGATCGCGGCCAGTCCCCGCTGGCCGGTGCCATCTTCAAGAAGGAAGACGCGGTTATCGACGCCCTCCTTGCCGCCCACGCCGACCCCACCGCCGGCCAGCCCTCCGCGCTGGATTCCGCCCGCATGTTTGGCCGCGACGACCTTCTCCCGCGGCTCGAAAGCGAGGCGGGGGAGTGACCTGGACATCCTTTTTCACCCTCTTGCTGATGAACCTGGTGGGCGTCGCCTCGCCGGGGCCGGACATCATTTTGGTAACCCGCTACGCCACCCGCTCGCGCCGCCACGCCATCGCCGCGGCCGCTGGCATCCAGATCGGCGTGCTCTTTTGGTGCGCCGCCACCGTCTTTGGCGCCGCCGCGCTGCTGACCGCCTTCCCGGAAATCCTCGGCGCGGTCCAAGCCATCGGCGGCTGCTTCCTAGTGTTTATGGGAACGCGCGCGCTGCGCAGCGGCATCGCCCAGCGCGCAAACCCGCCCGTGGACTTAGAAGACGCCGCTGCCCAGCTCGGCCGCCTGCGCACCGCCTTCAAGGTCGGCCTGGCCACGAATATGTCCAACCCGAAAATCGTGCTCTTCCTCGCCGCGATGATCGCCCCGCTGCTCCCGGCTAGCCCACCCGTCTGGCTGGCGATTGCGCTGACACTCTCGCTCTCGCTGTCGGCCTTCCTCTTCTTCCTCGTCGTCGCCACGGTAATTTCCACCAACGCGGTGCGCCGCAAACTCATCGCCGCCGGCCCGTGGATCGACATCGGCTCTGGCCTCTTCTTCATCATCGCCGGCATCGTCCTCATCATCTCCGGCGGGCAGAACCTGCTGGCTTAAAACAGGCGCGGCGTACCCTCAGCTACCGTGTCCAGCACCCACTGGGTCCAGCGGGCGACGGTGGAGGCGCGCCGCCGGGACGTCGCCAAGCTCAGCCCCAGCCCCTCCATGGCCGCGCAAATCTCCGCGGTGCTAGCCACCGCGCCGCGGGCCAAGCTGAGCTCAAGCACCTCGCGGAAAACCCGCCGCGCCGCCAGCGCCCGTATGAGCGCCGCATTCCGGGCGTCGCGCTGCGGCTGCTCGATAACCCGCCGCCCGTGCTCCGTCGGCTCCCACGCTTCCTCCACCGGCTCCGCCAGGCCCAGGTAGCGCGCGGCGTTGGCATAATAATCCGTCTGCCGCGGGTCGAAGTCATAGCGCTGGGTAATCTCCGCCTTGCTCAGCGGCTGCAGGGCGATGAGCTCCAGCAGGTTGACCACCCGCTCGAAACTATTGGCCTGGGGGAAGGGCACGGCCGGCTCGGGTTCGGGCTCTACCGCCCGCACAATATCGAGCGCCGCCTGCGCGTCCAAGGTCGAGGCCGACAGCGCGTAGCGGGCGCTATCAACCAGCGCAATGCTGCGAAAATCCGCCGGATCCCGAAATTCATAGCGGTACAGGTGGAAAATACCATTGGAATACACCAGGTAAACCGGCACGACATCCTTGGCCAGGCGCTGCTGGAAACGGCGATACGGAAAATACAGCTGCCGGATATTGAAATCATCCGAAAGGTGGTTCTTCGCCTCCACCAGCACCAGGTGCTCGAGCGATTCAAAGCCGCCGTCGATCTCCATCTGCGCGCGGTCCACCGCCACATCCACGCCCAAGTCCGGCAGCCGCACCTCAATCCCGCGCGTGGACATGCGCCCGGCCACCGTCGCCTGCAATGGCCCGCAGCCCAGGAAGTCCTCTAGCATCCCGCTTGCCGACGCCCCATTTAACGCCACCGCCTCCGAGCTCACCCCCTCCAACGAGAGGGTGTCCAGCCCCGCGGGCAACTCCAGCGTGCGTACCTCGCCGCGCTGCGTTTCTGGAAACCGTTCGTAGAGGTTGAACCGGCCCACCAGGTATTCGCTGCGGCTGACCGGTACGATTCCCAGCTGGAGACGCTGAAAAATCCACGGCCGCGACGTAGAAAAATCATGCTTGGCCATCAGCCGCGGCTGCCGGCCCGACAGCCGTTCTAGCTCCCGCGCGCCGATATAGAAATACCCGCGCCGCTCCAGCTCCGCGTCGTATCCCGCCGCCAGGATGCGCAGCCAGCCCCAGTCATTGACGCCGAGCTTCACCGTTTCTGGCACACCAAAGCGCGCCCGCAGCTCCTGCGCTTCCGGCCCGCTAGTCACCGCTGACCTCGTAGTTGCGCACTAGGACCTCGTCGACCTTGCCCCGCTTCGAACCAACGGAATTAATCGCCCGCGTCGCGCCCACGATGCCTACTTCATAGTCCGCATACAGTTCCCGGATGAACTCGGTGGCCGAATTAGACAACAAGAACTTCACCCCGCGCCTATCCAAGTCATCGCAGACCTCTTTGAGCCGCTCTTGCTCCGCACGGTCAAAGCCGCCCTTTTGGTAGCCGGTAAACGAACTCGTCACGTTCACCGGGTCATAGGGCGGGTCAAAGTAGACAAAATCTCCTTCGCGCGCCTCTGCTACCGCCGCGGCGAAATCGCCCTGCGAGAAGGTCACATCATTTTCCGCAAAATAGCGGTGCACCGCGCGCAGCGTGTCCTCATCGCAGATGGTGGGATTCTTATAACGCCCAAACGGGGCATTAAATTGGCCGGCCGCGTTCACGCGGTACAGGCCGTTATAGCAGGTGCGATTCAGATACAACGTTCGCGCGGCGCGCTCGACGGGGGAGAGGGCGGCAAACTTGTGGGCATCCCGATCCACTGCGCGCAGCGCATAGAAAAACTCTGCTTCATTGGGGTAGCCCGCGAGTTCCTCAATGAGCTCATCGACGCCGCCGCGCACCACCTCATAGAGGTTGATGAGCTCACTATTGAGATCGTTGACCCGTGCGCTGGCCGGTTCGAGAGAGAAAAGCACCGCACCGCCACCAATGAAGGGTTCATAAAATCGCCGCGGGGCCTCCGCCGGCAGGGCGGCGTGGATATGCGGCAAGAGCTGGCGCTTCCCGCCCGCCCATTTCACCAGTGGCTTAACGTTTTTCATCGTTGACTCATCTTAGCCGTCCCACCGGACACAAGCACCATCGGTCTTTCGAACGCGCGATCGGATAAAATGTGGGGCCGGCCGCTCGGGCTTGGCGCCCTGGTTGTCTAACGTCACAGTTTTCTCAAATAGTGTCATGACGGGCGCAAACTCGCCGCCGCGCAGGCGGGGAATTCCCGCGAAGCGCATGGTGGTTTCCCTGACCGAATATAAGGTAATAAAATCGCCCCAAAATCCCTTAGTTTGTAGGCAAAATAGAATTTCCTCACAATTCCTTAGGGAGAAAGAAAAGATACTGAAGCTTAAAGGGCGTCGGGACAGAAAGGGGCATTTATGCCGCGTATATCAAAAATCCGAGTCGCTGCGCTCAACCTCGTCATCGAGAGAGGTTATGACGGGTTCACCATGGAGGAACTCGCACGCGAGGTAGGCGTTTCCCGCCGTACCCTCTTTAATCACATAAAAGACAAAGAATCGGCAGTTTTAGGCCCCGAAATGTCAGAGGAAGTGGAGAACCAGTTCCAGAATTTCGCTGCCGGCCTGCCCACCGGAAGCCTGCGCGAAGATTCCGAAATCATGGCCATGGCCGAATTCAACCGTGCCGTAGGCAATGAGTTCTTCCCCGAAATTTCCCAGCTCACGGCCCAGGCACTGGCAAAGGACACGAAGCTGCGCGCCCTGTACTGCCAGCGCAATAGCCGCATCATTCAGCGCGTCCGCCAGGCGGTACAGGCCCGTGAGGGTTGGAAGTCCTCCGATCCGCGCCTCACGCCGACCGTCAACATTATCTACACCCAGTTGCTGACCGCCTATGAGACCTTTGTGGAAACCCGTGGCGGCACTTCGCTTGCCGACGCCTTCCACAACGCCGGCGCCATCTTCGAAGACTACTTCAACGACGAACTGGCCTAAGCGCCCCGCCTAAGTCTCACCGGCCCTGCCTGCCGGTTCCGCCGCCCAAAATAAGCTAAGAAAATCCCCCGGGCGCGCTCCGTAGAGCGCGACCGGGGGATAATCTGTGCAATGGCTCTTAGTCCATCTTGTTGAACGCGGAAGCCATGCCGGACTTCTTGTTGGCTGCGGTGTTGCGGTGGAAGACACCCTTGGACACGGACTTGTCCAGGGCGCGGGATGCCACGCGCAGCTGCTTCTCAGCAGCAGCCTTGTCGCCAGCGGCAACGGTCTCGCGGAACTTGCGGATCTCGGTACGGACGGCGGAGCGAACGGACTTGTTACGCTGACGTGCCTTCTCGTTGGTGATAACGCGCTTCTGCTTGGACTTGATATTTGCCATGAAAAATACCTCTTAGTAATCGAAAGTGATTGACGTAGAAACCGACCTACTCGGACTACTCCCGCGGCCAGCAATTACTGGCGCGCTCGGCGCTGGTATTCGAAGAGCGAACCCAAGGTCCTGCCCGCCCCGACCAACGCGCCCGGCAAGTAAGTAACCAACACACAATAGCAGTACCGAACCCGACCTGCCAAAACCCTCCCCGCGGCCGCCGGCCGCGCGGCGGCTAGGCCCAGTGGTAGCGCGCCCGCAGCCTATTCGCGATTCGTTCGAACCTGCGTTCCGGGAAAAGCGTGCCTTGCCGGCGCACCTGCTCCTCGGATACCTCGAGCAGGCGGTCGAGGCGCACCCAGCAATCGCACCCGGACTCGTCCCACTCGCCGGAACCGATTTCCAGCCAGGCGTCGTCAAGCGCATGCTTTGGATTGGGGGAGATAAGCAGCCCCATCACCGTGGTGCGGGTGCGGCCCACGACCAAAATGGCGCGCTCGCGCGGCGGAGACTGCTTTCCCTCGGCCGGCACCCACACCCAGACCACCTCGCCGGAATCGGCCTGGCCGTCCATATCGGGGGTGAAAAATATGGACCGGGGGTGGGAGGCAGTGGCCTCTACCTGGATATCGGCGGCCTTTCGCGGCTCGTGGAACTCATCCGACCTATCCAGCCCCAACCGGGAATTAATGCGGCTCAGGCCGGTGTCTATGGGCTCGCGCTCGCTGATTCCCAGCGCTTGGCGCAGACGGGTGAGCATGGCGCTTTTCATGTCGACTATTGTAGACGTATGTCTGAAAACTTTGCGGCCACGACGTTTACGGATCCCGCCCGAATCCGAAACTTCTGCATTATTGCTCACATCGACCACGGCAAGTCGACGCTGGCGGACCGCATCCTGCAGCTATCCAAGGTGGTTGCGGAGCGCGATATGCGTGACCAGTTCCTCGATAATATGGACATCGAGCGCGAGCGCGGCATCACCATTAAGGCGCAGAACGTGCGCCTGCCGTGGGTGCCCCAGTCCGGCACCGCGCAGGGGGAGCAGATTGTCATGCAGATGATCGATACCCCCGGCCACGTGGACTTTACCTACGAGGTCTCCCGCGCGCTCGAGGCGTGTGAGGGCGCTATCCTGCTTGTCGACGCCGCCCAGGGCATCGAAGCCCAAACCCTCGCCAACCTCTACCTGGCGATGGAAAACGACCTGGAAATCATCCCGGTCCTCAATAAGATCGACCTGCCGGCCGCCGACCCGGAAAAATACGCGCTGGAAATCGCTAATATCATCGGCTGCGAGCCGGAAGAGGTGCTGCGCGTGTCGGGCAAGACCGGCGAGGGCGTCGTCGAGCTGCTGGACAAGGTCTGCGAGCTAGTCCCGCCGCCATCTTCTGAATTCGACGCCGATGCGCCGGCCCGCGCGATGATTTTTGACTCCGTCTATGACACCTACCGCGGCGTGGTGACCTATATCCGCATGGTGGACGGCAAGCTCACCCCGCGCCAGAAGGTCACCATGATGTCGACCAACGCCAATCACGAGCTGCTGGAAATCGGCATCGTTTCGCCCACGATGCAAAAGTGTGATGGCTTGGGCCCAGGCGAGGTGGGCTACCTCATTACCGGCGTAAAGGACGTCCGCGAGACCAAGGTGGGCGATACCGTCACCTGGTCCAACGGCGGCGCCGAAACCCCGCTCAAGGGCTACAAGGACCCGAACCCGATGGTCTACTCCGGCCTTTTCCCCATTTCCCAGGCCGACTTCCCGGACCTGCGCGATGCTTTGGAAAAGCTGCAGCTTAACGACGCCTCCTTAACCTTCGAGCCCGAAACCTCCGTCGCCCTCGGCTTTGGTTTCCGCTGCGGCTTCTTGGGTTTGTTGCACATGGAAATCACCCGCGACCGCTTGGAGCGCGAGTTCGGCCTCGACCTGATTTCCACCGCGCCATCGGTAACCTACCGCGTGGTGGCTGAAGACGGCGAGGAAAAGTGGGTCCACAACCCGTCTGACTGGCCGGAAGGAAAGCTCAACGAGGTCTATGAGCCCGTGGTGAAGATGACCGTCATCGTGCCCGAGCAGTTCGTCGGCCCCACCATGGAGCTATGCCAGTCCAAGCGCGGCCAGATGGGCGGCATGGACTACCTTTCCGAGGATCGCGTGGAGCTGCGCTACACCATGCCGCTCGGCGAAATCATCTTTGATTTCTTCGATATGCTCAAGTCCCGCACCAAGGGCTACGCTTCGCTGAACTATGAGGAGGCCGGCGAGCAGCTCGCGGACTTGGTAAAGGTCGACATTTTGCTCAACGGCGACCCGGTCGATGCCTTCTCTGCCATCGTCCACCGCGATTCCGCCCAGTGGTACGGCAATAAGATGACCAAGAAGCTCAAGGAGCTCATCCCGCGCCAGCAGTTCGAGGTGCCCGTCCAGGCGGCCATCGGCTCGAAGATCATCGCCCGCGAAAACATCCGCGCCATGCGCAAGGACGTGCTGGCCAAGTGCTACGGCGGCGATATCTCCCGTAAGCGCAAGCTCCTGGAGAAGCAGAAGGCCGGTAAGAAGCGCATGAAGACGCTGGGCTCCGTCTCGGTGCCGCAGGAGGCCTTCGTGGCCGCGCTGTCTACCGACGCCGACGATTAATCCACCCAAGCACGCCGAACCCACCTCGCAGCCGCGCCTTGGTTGCGAGGTCGAGTCCAGCGGTAGTCTTCTGCGGCAGGCTTGAGCGCCCACGCCGCACCCACGCCGCGCCCGGCCCGTACGGTCGGTTTACTGTGGTCGGTTTCCGCGGCCGGGATACGCGGCTGGGATACGTGGTAGGACTGGGGCTTTAGGCGAGTAGCTAGGTTGAATCGGCCCAGGGCGGGACCCAGACTATTCGGCCCTGCCGGCGCTCCAGCCGGCCGCGCACCGGCGGCGCGTGCGGATCGTCGTCGTTGACGCCGTTGTGATACGGGCACGCCACACTGAGATTCGCCATATTGGTCTCGCCGCCGTGTTTCCACGCCTGCAGGTGGTGGATTTGGCACTTATCTGCCGGATAGTTGCACTCGGCCCACGGGCAGGTAGGGTTTTCTGCACCTGCCATCAGCCGCTGCTTATCGGAGGCATGCCGCGAGGTGCGATACAGGTTTACCGCTCCCTCATAAGGATGGACGAGCGTGACGAGCCCGCATTCGGCCAGGCGCTTTTCCACCAGCTTGGCGCCGCTGATTTCGGCACCATTGGTCAGCCGCAGCGTGATTTCCTCGCCTCCGCCGCTTAAGATTTCATCTAATTCATCGAGCTGGATGATGATATTCGTCGTCGCGGCAGGCCGCGCCGTAGCCCCGCCACGGAAGAAGATATTCTCCACGGAATCAAGCGGCTTCTCCTCACTGATGCTGGCGTGTAGGTCAGCGATGAAATCGGAATCGCCGGTAATCGAAAGCGTCGACGGGCCGCCCTTGCGCCGCGTCATCCGCACACCCTTCTCCGGCTGCTTTCGCGGATACAGCTCCTTCAACCGCGTGCGCGCGAGCCGCTCCACGTCCTGGTCGGTCGCGCACAATTCAGCGCGCAGCGCCCACGCATCCCGCTTGGATTTCGTGCGCGAGACGTACTTTTCGATGATCTTCAACGTCGCCAAGCAATGCTTGGTCGCCCGGCACGAGCGCTGCCGGCGGGTGAAGGGGGTGGGGCCAAAGTAGACGTCGGCAAGCGCAAGCAGGCTCCGGGCCTCCTGCCGAGGAAGCCCCAGCCGCCGCAGGTCGGCCTCGCGCGCGCCAGAGACCTCGCCGAGAAGCTCCATCGGCGAGGCAAGTTGGCGGGCGTAGTCCTGCAAGCGGGTCATGCCGGTGAGCCTAAGGCACCTCGCAAGCCCGCGGTAGCCCACCCGCGCCCGCCTGTGGATAACTCGCCCCACCTGTCACACCAACCCCGAACCCACCCGGCGGCCTGTGGATAACCTGCGGTACCCTCGAATAGGAAAGCGAGAAAAGGAGCTCCCCATGACTGACCCGACCAAGCGAATTCGCCCCACCAACCCCGGCCGCCTGGCCGCCCCGCGCCAGGCCCAGCAGCTGCCGCCCCTGCCGGTGACGCGGGCGCGCATTGGTGAGCGGGTAGCCACCGAGGTATTCCAGGAAATGGGCGAGGGCATGCTCGAGGAGCTGCAGAATTTCCGCCGCGACCTGCACCGCAACCCGGAAATCGGCCTGGACCTACCGCGCACGCAGAAGAAGGTCCTAGAAGCGCTGGAGGGCCTGCCGCTGGAGATACACGTGGGCCAGGATTTGAGCTCGGTGGTGGCTGTGCTGCGCGGCGGCCAGCGCGGCGAGCGGCCGGTGTCGGTGCTTTTGCGCGCGGACATGGACGCCTTGGAGGTGCGCGAGCAGACCGGTAGCCCGTTTGCGTCAACGAATGGCTATATGCACGCCTGCGGCCACGACTTGCACACCGCCGGCCTGGTGGGCGCGGCGCGGATTCTGTGCGAGCACCGCGAGGAGCTGCACGGCGATGTCACCTTCATGTTCCAGCCCGGCGAGGAAGGCCCGGGCGGCGCGCTGCCGATGATTGAGGAAGGCGTGCTCGACGCCGCTGGCCGACGCCCCATTGCCGCCTACGGCCTGCACGTCGGCCCGCAGGATCGCGGCACCTTCCACTATGTGCCAGGCCCGATGATGGCCAGCTCCTCCAACCTGACCATCACGGTGTTGGGCAAGGGCGGGCACGGTTCCCGCCCGCACGATGCCATCGACCCGGTGGCGGCGCTGGCGGAGATTCAGATGTCGCTGCAGACCGCGCTGACCCGCCGTTTTGATGCGCTGGAGCCCATCGTGATTACCGTGACCAACTTGTGGGCGGGCGACGGCGCCTATAACGCCATCCCGGAGCGTGCGGCCTTGGGTGCTACGGTGCGCGTGCTGCGCGATGAGAAGATCGATGCCGTGCGCCAGATGATTACGGAGGTCTCCAGCTCCGTCGCTGCCTCGCACCGCTGCACCGCGCAGGTGGATTTCGAGATTTTGTACCCGACCACCAAGACCAATGCACGCGAGAACCAATTCGCCGCCACCTTGTGGGGCCAGATGTTTGGCGCCGAGAACGTCCAGCCTTTCGACGCCCCGATGATGGCCTCCGAGGACTTCGGCTACGTCCTCTCCCAGGTGCCGGGCACGTTTATGTGGATGGGCACGGCCAATCCGGAAAAGCCCGAAAATCAGCGCGAGTGGAATCACTCGCCGATGATGCGCTTTGATGATTCCGTACTCGGCATGCAGTCCGCGGCGCTGGCGGCCGTGGCGTTTGAGCGCCTGGCTACCGAGAACGAGCATCCGTCCGCGCAGACGAAGGCCATGCGCGATGCGGCCGGGGTACAGAAATAAATCATCCCTAAGGACTATGGCCGCGGGCTTAAGCTTGGGGTCATGGTCAGAACGAAGTGGAGTACGGCGGGCATTGTTGCCGCCTGCGCGGTGGCGAATTGGCTCGTCGGCGTGGTGCTGATGAACCTCGATATTGAGGAGTACTCGCCGACATTTGAGGAGTACGGGCCCTATATCTGCACCGGGTTTGCGGTGGGAGTGCTGGGCATTATCGCCCTGCCCTTTGCGTTGGAGCACCAGCCGCGCGAGCTTTCCGACGTCGACTATGCCGGCTCCACCCGCAGCTTCATCGCCGGTTGCATCGTGCTGCTGGGGTCTAGTTCCTATTTCGGCGCGGTCAGCGGAGTTGTGGCTTTTATTTCCATGGTCTCGCGGCGCTCGACTACGCGCTCGGTGGCCGCGGTGGCATGCTTTGTACTGGCGTTTGCGATAGATACTAGCTTCAACCCGTACCTAAGCTGGGACGAGATCGGATGGGTTGGGGCCATCTTCGTCGTGGTCGTGATGGTCGCGGGCTTGCTGGTAGGCCAAAAGCGCGCCAATCTGCGCGAAAAGCGGTGGCGAGTGGAACAACAAGCCCGGATGAACCGCGAAGAGATGCGCGCCAAGGTGGAGCATGCGCGGCGAGAGGAGCGCGAAAGCATCGCGCGGGATATGCACGATTCGCTTTCGCATCGGTTGAGCCTTGTGGCTATTCATGCGGGAGCGCTGAGCTATCCGCGCGAGGGTGTGCCGGAGGAGTTTACGGAGGCTGCGCGCACCATCCGCGCTGAAGCCCAAAACGCGGTGGAAGATTTGCGCACCGTCTTAAGCGCCTTGCGCGAAGACCTTTCCCAGGACCCGCGCACCGGTGTAGAGGAGCTGGTCGCGAGCGCGCGGGAGGCCGGCGCAGAGGTAACGGTGGCCTACGCGAACGGTACCGACCCGGACGTTTTCGCCGGACTATCCACGATGGCGCAGCACGCCGTGCACCGCGCAGTACAAGAGGGCCTGACGAACGCACGCAAGCACGCGCCCGGTCAGCCGGTAAGTATCACGGTGCGCGAGGTGGCCGGCGCGGTAGACATCGAGATGCGAAACCCGGTGCCGCGCGGGAAGGCAGGAACCGACACGGGCAATGGCGCGGACACCACAGGTGGCTACGGTCTAGTGGGACTGCGCGAGCGTGTGGAGCTTTCCGGCGGGCGCATGAGCATCGTGGCTAACCAGGAAATCCCAGAAGGAAAGGGAGGCGAGGAATTCGGATGGAGTATCCAGCTACCGCTAGCGCACAAGGAGGCCACACGATGAGCGAGATGAGCTGGCAACTGCGCCATCCCGAATACGGGCTCATGCGCATCGACCTAGAAGAAACCACGGCCCGCGAGGGGTGGACGGGAAAATACTTAGACTTTAAGCGCAGTCTTTTTACCTCCACCGTCAACGGAACCTCGCGCAAGCTCAGCTATACCGATACCGATGACTCGGCCTATAGCCTGGAATTCCTACGCGGGCACAGCGACGATAACGCGCCCAAAGACGCAGACCGCATCGAGCTGGTGGAGCGCCGCGGTTATGTCGTGCCGGAGTTTCGCGGGCAAGGCGCGAGGGTGCTGTTTGCGGCGGTGGGGAAGCCGGACGTCGATAAGCGGCTGCATCGGGTAAGCCTATGGACGTTGCTCCTGCAGGCTGCGCTGACATTCATCGCGGCCACACTAGTCATCGAATTTTTCCCCAAATTCTTCGAAAAGCTAAACGATATTCTCGTGCCCTCGTTCCTCAATGGCGTAGTGGCGGGCCACGCGGGAATCGTGCCCGTAGCGCTGGCGGCAGTGGTAGCGGTTACTGTGGCTTATACGCCCGTCGCATCGCAGTTGTGGCGCGCGCGGTGGAATCAACCAGTAGGAAAGGGAGCATGATGGCCGATGCCCTGCGCGTAGTGCTCGTTGATGACGAGGAACTTGTCCGCAGCGGCCTGCGTCTGCTGCTATCCAACGCGCCCGATATCGAGGTCGTGGCCGAGGCGAGCAATGGCCGGGACGCGGTGGCTACGGTGCTCGACGCGCAGCCCGATGTGGTGCTGATGGATATTCGCATGCCGGTCATGGATGGCATCGCGGCCGTGGAGAAGATTCTGTCCGTTCACGCAGTGCCGATCATCATGCTCACGGCCTTCGATACCGATTCCTTCATCCTGCGGGCTCTGCGTGCCGGGGCGGCTGGGTTCCTGCTGAAGTCGACGCCGCCGGAATCGCTCATGGCGGCCGTGCGTGCGGCCGCGGCGGGGCAGCCGTTGTTGAGCCCGCAGGTCGTCGACAAGCTGGTAAGCATGCAGGGGCCCGCGCTTGACGACGCCCATTCGCACCACACCCGCACCGCCCGCAACCGCCTAGGCGCGCTTAGCTCTCGCGAGAGAGAAATCGCCGAGCTGGTGGCGCAAGGCTTGAATAACCAGGAGATTGCCGACCGGCTCGTGGTGTCCATGGCCACGGTGAAATCGCATATGCAGCATATTCTGAAAAAGATCGGCGGTACCAGCCGCGTGCACATCGCCATTATGGTCTTAGAGGCGCGTGGCTGAGGACGGAGAATCCTCCCTGCGGGGGATACCGCAGGTGCGGCGGGTCGGCTTAGACTGGTGCGCGTTATGAAGTTGTTCCGAAAATCCGAGGCGTTGCTTAAGCGCCCGCTGTGGCAGAAAATTCTCATCGCAGTAAGCGTTGTCGTCGGCGACGTGCTGGTCTCGTTGATGCGACTAGCGGATACTGATGCCTCAGTAAATCGCATGCTTGTTACGGCCGCGGTGATGGTCGGCACCTGGATGCTTCTGCCTTTCGCCTTGCGCCATGCCGCCCGAGAGCGTGACCCGCGCAGCACGCAGCCCGGCCCGCGCAGTGCGTTGGTAGCCGCAACCATTATTTCGGCGACGGTGACGATTGCTGAGTACCGTCCTTCGGTAATGATAGCGGCGTTTTCTGCGGCCTCGCGCCGCAGCCGGTTGTGGATCGCGCTGGTATGCACGGCCATGGTGGCCTCGAAACTAGTCGACACTGATTTTTCCGGTGCTAAAGGTGCAAATATTCCGTTTCAGATGGGTTATTACGGCAGCCCGCTTATCCCGGCGCTGGTCGTACTGGTTGTTGGGCTGGTTCGCTCGAACCAAAAAGAGCGCACGATTGCGCTGCAGGCGCAGGCGGAGCTCACGCATGAGGAAATGACCACTCGGGAGAATTTTGCGCGGCAGGAGGAGCGCGACCGGATTGCGCGGGATATGCACGATACGCTCTCGCATCGGCTGAGCATGATTGCGGTCTATGCCGGCGGGCTGGCCTACCGCAAGGACTTGGATCCGGAAGAGACGCGGAAATCTGCGCGCACGATTCGCGATGAAGCCGAGGCCGCCGTGGGGGACCTGCGCGAGGCTTTGCACTCGCTGCGCAGTGAGGGGCGCATTGACCCACGCGAGGGCGTGGAATCGCTGGTGGAGCGCTCCCGCCGGGCGGGCATGGACGTGGAGGTGCGCTACAAGCAGGGCGCGGGGCCGCAGTCGCTGGCGGAGCTTAGCACCATGGCCGGCCACGCGGTCAACCGCGCGGTTCAGGAGGGCCTGACTAACGCCCGCAAGCACGCGCCGGGCGAGCCGGTCACCATCACCATCGCCGCGCTTGCCGACGCCCTCTTAATCACCATGTCCAACCCCACCGCCCAGGCCAAAGAAAAGGGGAGTGGGAACAGTGGCGGGTACGGGATCGTCGGCATGCGCGAGCGCGCTAGTGTGGTGGGCGGATCGCTGCAGGTAAACGATGAGGACGATAGGTTCTCGTGGACTCTGCGCCTGCCCAGGAAGGAAGTACAGTGAGTGAGATTCGTGTGGTGCTCGTCGATGATGAGCCGCTGCTGCGCCACGGCCTGCGCATGATCTTGGAAGGCGCGCCGGGCATCAGCGTCATCGGTGAGGCCGGAAACGGCAAGGAGGGAGTCGAGCTCATCCTGGCCGAGGAGCCGGACGTGGTGTTGATGGATATTCGCATGCCGGTCATGGACGGCATCGAGGCGACGGCGCAGCTGCATTCGCTGGCCGGCGCACGGGATATCCCGGTGGTGATGCTTACCGCCTTTGATACCGACGAATTCATCCTGCACGCCCTGCGCGCAGGTGCCGTGGGCTTTTTGTTGAAGACGACGGCGCCGGAGGCGCTGGTGGCGTCGGTAAGAGCGGCGTCCCAAGGCCAGCAACAGCTCAGCCCGAAGGTGCTAGAAAACCTGGTGGGGCTGGCGGCCACGCCGCCGCAGCCGGAACAAGAGATGATTCAACCCAGCGGGCTGGCCGAGCTGAGCGGGCGCGAAAATGAAATCGCCCAGCTGGTGGCCCAAGGCCTAAGCAACGCCGAGATTGCCGAGCAGCTTTTCATTTCCCTGACCACGGTCAAGACGCACATGAAGCACATCCTGGCCAAGATCGATGGCACCAACCGGGTGCACATCGCGATTGCGGTTCTCGGCGGTTAGGCGTGGCTGGGCTGGGCCGCTAGGGCCGGCGGAAAATGGCGGAGGCTAGGCCCACCAGCGCGATGACGCCGACGATAAGGGACGCCACCGGCCAGTACTGCGGGAAGTACTTGAGCGTGTAGCCGAATACTTGGCCGTCATCGAACTGCTGCCATAGCGCGAAGGGCATCCACCACAGCTTGGTTAGCGCCAGGATCGCGCCCACCAGGCCGGTGGCAACCCGCGCGCCACCGCGCAGGAAGAAGCTCGCCGCAACCAGCAGTACGCCTGCAATGGTCAGGGCGAAGAGGAGGGGAGTTTCGGTGCCCAGCGGAGAGCCGCGCAGCAGGAACTCGTGGTCGATTGCATGTTGCTCGATGAGGGTATATCCATCGAGGACAACGTCGTCTGGGATTCCCATAGGTTAATTCTCCTTAATTGTGCCCGGAGCGGCTGGGGCGCCTGAGGTGGCATAGGGAAGGCCGACGGAAACGCGGAAATCTGCCACCTTAAAACCGGGTTGTACGTCAATTATAGACAATTCTGTCTTAGAGGGCGTAGTCTGAAACCCTTGACTCGATGCAAGGAGACAGTGTGAGTATTACCGGACTTCTCACAGGCATCGCCTTCGGTGCTGTGTTGCAGCGCGGGCGCTTCTGCGTAACCGGTATGCTGCGCGATATTTTCCTCAACAAGACCTGGCGCGGCTTTACCGCCCTGCTCATTTTGATTTCCGTGCATGCCTTTGGCCTGACTCTGTTGACAGGCACGGGCGTGCTTTCGCCGGAGATTAGTGATTTTAAGCCGGTAGCCGTCATCGTGGGCGGCTTCATCTTTGGCCTCGGCATTATCTTGTCCGGCGGTTGTGCGTCCGGCACGTGGTACCGCTCGGCTGAGGGACTCGTCGGCTCGTGGATTGCACTGCTGTTTTATGGGCTTTCGGCCGCGGCCATGAAGTCCGGCCCGCTGTCCGGTGCCAATGATTGGTTCAAGCAGTGGAGCCTCCCAGTTACCACCATCCATGGCGCGCTGCATATCTCGCCGTGGATCCTGGTGGCGGTCCTGTGGGTCGTGACCTTCCTGCTGTGGCGCCACTACCGCGCCAAGGACGCCGGCCGCCCGAAGGTGGATTTGGGCCAGCCGTGGTACGCCAAGCCGTTGAACATGAATATCGCGGCCGTGCTCGTCGGCATCATCGGCACGGTGGGCTTTGTGCTCTCGGCCGACGCTGGCCGCAACGGCGGCCTCGGCATCACCACGCCGACCGCGGACATCGTCCGCTGGACCGCCACCGGCGATTCCGCGCGCATGAACTGGGGCACCCTGCTGGTCATCGGCCTGTTGGTAGGCGCGTTTATCGCCGCCAAGTCCGCCGGTGAGTTCCGCGTGCGCGTGCCCGATGCGCAGACCGCGACCCGCGCTATTTGGGGCGGCATCATGATGGGCGTAGGCGCGTCGCTGGCCGGCGGCTGCACCGTGGGCAATGGCATGGTGGAGACCTCCCTGTTTAGCTTCCAGGGCTGGGTATCGCTGTTCTTTATGGCCCTGGGCGTCGGTGCGGGCGCGCGCCTGTGGCTCAAGCCGAAGAACGCGCAGAGCCGCGAGCCACAGCAGCCGCAGACCTACTCCACCGAGGATTCCGTGGATAACTCGGTGGTTTCCGCAGAGGATAAGGTGCTGCCGAGCTTCGCCACCGCCACCGGGGCGGTAGCGCTCAAGACCAAGCCTGAGGCCAAGAACAAGGCCCGCGCGCTGGGAGGCGGGCGCTATGCGCTCGATACCCTTGGCGCGGTGTGCCCGTTCCCGTTGATTGAGGCCAAGCAGGTCATGGCGGAGCTGGAGCCGGGCGAGGCGCTGGTTATTGACTTTGACTGCACCCAGGCCACCGAATCCATTCCGCAGTGGGCGGCCGATGAGGGCCATGAGATTCGTGATTTCCATCGCTCGGGCGATGCTGGTTGGCAGGTCACGGTGGTCAAGGGCGGCTAATTACATCATTGTCAGCTACTATGTGGAGGCAGAAGAATCGAGCGTGATTCTTGTGCCTCCTTTGTGGTTTGAAAGAAGTTATCGCATGCCCGAGTTTGATGATAATTCCACCGCTGTTGCGGATATTTTGCATGCCTTCGCCGTCTTTGAGCGCGAGGAAGAACACCTGCTGGACGCGGAACTGCGCCTCAACGTCTATGCCAGCTAGGCCATGATTCGCGTCTTTGCTGCGCTATTGCCCTCGGCCGCCGCGCGCGAGCATTTGGTACATACGCTGCGGCCCATCCATGCGGCAACTACTAATGAGCTGCGCTGGACGGATCCGGATAATTGGCATGTGACCATGGCCTTTTATGGCGAGCAGCCCAATGATGCCGCGGCGGTGCGCGAGCACCTAGCTCACGCGGTGGCTGGGCGCGGGGCGTTGGATGTGCACCTGAGCGGGGCGGGGAGCTTTGAGCAGCGCACGTTGTGGGTGGGCGTCGGCGGGCAGGCGCGCGGTGTGCGGGAGTTGATGGCGCAGTGCCAGCTTGCCGACGTCCCCTTTAGCCACCACCGCCCCCACCTCACCGTCGCGCGCGCTGGTCGGCGGACCCGTGAGCTGTGGGCGCTGGCGGATTATGTGCGTGCTTTATCGGTGTATCGGGGGCCGGATTTTCGCGCGGACCGGGTGTGCCTGATGCAATCGCACCTCGGTGAGGGCCGCGGCGGTGGCCCACGCTACGAAGTTATAGAGGAGTATCCGCTGTTTTAAGCGGCGCGTGCGGTGCGGATTTCGCGGACGAGGGAATCAAGCTCCGCGCGGGTGGCCGTGCGGTCCGGGTGGGTGGTGCAGAAATCTAGCAGGAAGTAGCCGGCATGCTGAACGGCAATGTGGCGGGCCCAGAATTGGCGCACGGCATCGGGGTTATCCACGGCGAGGGATTGGATGGCGCGGCGCTCCGAGAGCAGCTCGTATTGCAGGTCGCGGCGCGCGGACAAGACGGCATCTGGGGTATTGACAAAGAGCAAGCCGAGCAGGGTGGCCATGGACTCCATCACGCGGACCTGCAGGCGGGCCTGATTGCGAACGGGGGCGCTGCGCTGCCACAGCCATAGCACCGCGGTGGCGATGAGGATGGACAAGATGATTTCGCCGCAGCGGGCCTGGATGGTCGGCCACAGGGGACGGGTGGCGGAATTGCCCATGAGGAGGGCGAGCGGGGTGGAGAAGATAACGCAGATGGCGTAGTTCTTGGCCACGAAGATTTCGGCGCAGAATTGGCACGCGGCCAGCGCGAGCAGGAGCGTCCACCCTTGAATGCCAAAGTAATGGAGGATAGAAAACAGCAGTACGCCGACGACGGAGCCGAGCATGCGGTGGATGCCGCGGACGGTGCCTGGCACGTGATCGGGTCCCCATTGCAGCATGAGGAAGGCAGAGACCACGCCCCAGTCCGGGCGGTCGAAGCCGAGGGTAAGGCCCACCAGCACGGTAATGGCCGCGGAAAGGACAATTTTTTGGGTGGTGACCATGGCGTGCGAATCCCGGACCGCGGCGCGGTACAAGCGGTAGCGGCCGGTGGGGCGGGTGTGCGGGATGGCGGTGCGATCCGGATCGACGTCGGTGACACTATCGGTGAGCTGATCCGAATCGGCGCCCAAATCCAAGGCGCGATTATGCGCCACGATGGTGTGTTGGGCCGCGAGGGTGCGCTCTACTAGGTGGGCGCCCTGGGAGTCGATGATGCGGCCGCCGCGGATGATGTGGGCGTCGGAAAGCGCCTGCCAGGCAGCAAAGAGCGCGGTCTGCGCCTGGTGGTGGCGGGCCAAGGAATCGTCGCGGTCATCTTTGAATGCGGCCGCGGCCTTTTCCAGTGCGGTGACCGCGCGGCGCTCGGGGCCGTGGGAGTCAATAAGCGCCGGCGCCATGCCGAGCACGAGGCTGGCTATCATGCCGGTCAGCGCCCAAAAGAGCAGCTGGCCCACGGTGACATCGGTGCGCGCAAGCATCACCGAACCGCCGCCAACCATGACCAAGAAGAAGGTGCCCGGCGGCGGCAAGCGCAGGGCATTTTGGGCAAAGCCGCACACGGCGGCCAATGCCGTGGTGTATAAGCCTGCCAGCAGCAGCCACCAATGGCCGTGGCCAGGCGCAAAGATGAGGTGGCCTACTAGCACGCCCACGGCCGCGACGGTAATGAGTGCGGTGCCGGCGGTGAGCATGACGCGGGGGCGGGTGCGATAAGGGTGGCCCTCGCCAAAGATGACGGTGAACGCGCCGGTGGAAATGAGCAGGATGGCGTAGTCGTGGCCGGTCAGCAGCGCGATGGCGCCGGGAATGAGAATCGCCAAGCCCGCGCGCAGGGCACTGGGCCAGCGCACCGAGGCGCTATTAAACGCGGTGAGCAACTGGGTGGTGCTGGGGCGCTGCGGGATGGGATAGTCAAGCTGGGTGGCCACGGAGCAGCAGGATCCTTTCTCGGCGGAGTTATCTGACCCGACTACCTTACGCCCGAAGCCACCCGCTTTACATGTCGGCGGCCGCGATGAGCCGGCGCGTGTAGTCCGTGCTGGGCGAGGCCCACACGGAGTCGGTCGATCCGTGCTCGATGAGCCGGCCGCGTTCAAGGACCGCAACGCTCTCGCACAGGTGGCGCACCACCGCGAGATCGTGGGTGACAAAAAGCAGGGTGAGCTTGCGCTTGGCGATGACCCCCGCCAATAACTCCAGCACCTGTGCGCGTACCGACATATCGAGGGCAGAGACTGCTTCATCGGCCAGTAAGATATCCGGCTCGCCGCACAGCGCGCGGGCGATGGAAATGCGTTGGCGCTGGCCGCCGGAGAACTCGTGCGGGAAGCGATCGAGGCTCTCGGCTGGCAGCCCGACCTCTTCGAGCGCGGCCGCCGCGCGAGCGCGCTTGTCGGCTTTGCCGAGGTTGCCAGGGATAGCCTCTGCGATGGATTTCCAGATTTTCAGGCGCGGGTTGAGCGAGCCTTGTGGGTCTTGGAAGACCATCTGCACGCGGCCGCGGACGTCGATGTCACCGCTCGTGGGCTGGTCGAGCCCGGCGATGAGCTTGAGCAGGCTGGTCTTGCCCGAGCCGGAGCCGCCCACGATGCCGAGGCGCTCGCCGTGGTGCACGCGCAGGTCGATGCCATCCAGTGCGGTATGTGCGGCGTGGACCTTGCTGACCCCGCGTAGCGTCACCAGCGCATCCTCCTCCGCCGTGGCAGGAGAAAGGCTCAGCTCCGGCGGCCGCGAGGAGGCGATGAGCGTGCGGGTATAGGGATGCTCGGGGTGGACAAGCACGCGCTCGGTGGGACCGGATTCCACCACCGCGCCCTGGTGCATGACTAGGACGTTGGGGCACATGCGGCGAATAACGCCCAGGTCATGGGTGATAAAGATCAGAGCGGTGCCGTGGGCCTTGGTCACCCGCTCGATAACGCGCAGCACGCCATCTTGGGTGGTGGCATCCAGCGCGGTGGTTGGTTCATCGCAGATGAGGAGGTCGGGGCGCCCGGCCATGGCCATGGCGATGAGCACGCGCTGGCGCTGCCCGCCGGAGAGCTGATGCGGGAACCGGGAGGCGACATCGGCGGCTAGGTCCACCTCGTCAAGCGCGGCCGCGCAATCGCGCACCCCGGCCTGGGAGAGCTGCGTGCCTATGCGCATGAGCGGATCCAGCGCGCTCATCGGCTCTTGGAAGACCATCGCCATGGTGGACCCGCGCAAGGGGCGGATGCGGGCATCGCGCGCGCCGATCACCTCGGTCCCATCCACGGTCACGGAGCCGTTGGCGCGCACCCCATCGGGCAGAAGGCCCATGATGGATAGCGCCGTGAGGGACTTGCCGGAGCCGGATTCACCAATGATGCCGAGCTTCTCGCCGGCCGCGAGCTCGACGTTAATGGGGCCTAGCAGGGCAGTGGTGGACCCGGTGGCGGTAACCGTCAGGTCATCTACGTGGAGCAGGCTCATCGCGCGGATCCTTTCAGGCGGGGATCGAGGAGGTCACGGAGGGCGTCGCCAAGCAGGTTAAAGCCCAGCACCGTTGCAGCAATGGCCAGCCCCGGCCAGAAGGCCTGCAGGGGAGCGGTGCCCAGCAGCGACTGGGAATCTTGCAGCATGCGGCCCCAAGAGGCTGCCGGCGGGGCAGTGCCCAGGCCGAGGTAGGACAGGCCGGCTTCGGCCAGGATGGCAAGGGCGAAATAGACGGAGGCCTGCACGATGAGCAGCCCGGTGAGGTTGGGAAGGATATGGCGCAGCGCCACCTTCCAACCCGGCACCGCGGAAATGCGCGCGGAGGAAATAAAGTCCTGCGTGATAACCTGCAGCGTGCCCGAACGCGCCACGCGGGCGAAGGAGGGAATGCCGGCGATGCCGATGGCAACCATGGCAGTCAGCGTCGAAGGGCCCCACACCGCGCCGGCAATAATCGCCAACAACAGCGCGGGGAAGGCAAGCAACAGATCCGCGCCGCGCATCACCAGGGCATCTACCCATGTGCCGCGGCGCATGCCGGCCAGGATGCCCAAGGGCACGCCCACGAGGGCGGCGATGCCCACCGCCACCAGACCGACAAAGACCGTAATCTGGGCGCCCGCCATGATGCGGGAGGCGGTATCGCGCCCGAAGCGGTCCGTACCCAGAAGGTGCTCAGCGCTGGGGCCGGCAAGGCGCACATCCGGGTGCGCCAGCGTCGGGTCATATGGCGTCCACACCAGCGAAACCAGCGCCACCAGCACCGTGGCAACGACGAGGAAGACGCCCAGCCAGCCAGAAAAACGCAGCTTCATTATTTCTCACCTGCCGTGATGCGCGGATCGATGAATCGGTAGGCCACATCCGTTAAGGCATTGACCACCAAGACGAAGGCAACGAGCAGCATGACCAGGGTTTGCACCGTAGTCAGATCGCGCACCGATACCGCATCCAACAGCATGGAACCAATACCGGGGATGACAAAGACGGATTCGATCACCACCGCACCCACGACCATCGTGGTCAGCTGCACACCGGCCACGGTAAGCACCGGCAGCGCCGCATTGCGCAGGCCATGGCGCTTGAGCGCCTCCCACGGGGACTGGCCGAGCGCACGGGCGGTGCGGATATAGTCTTGATGCAGCACATCAAGCACCGCCGAGCGCACATAGCGCGTCAGCATCGCACCTTGCACTACGGCCAGCGCAATGACCGGCAAAATAAGGTGGCGGATAAACTCGCCCGCGCCTTGGTTCGGCGGCACCCACCCATTGGCCGGCAGCCAGCCCAGATGGACGGCAAAGATGGCCACCAGAATGATGCCGAGGAGGAAGCTTGGCACCGCAATGCCCAGCTGCGTGCCGGCCGAAACCACATCCGCGCCGCGGCTACGGTTGCGCAGCGCCAGCCACATGCCCACCGGGATAGCCCCGGCCAGCGCCAGCAGCATCGCCAGGCCAATGAGGATGAGCGTGACCTGGGCGCGGTCCAATACCAGCGGCGTAATATCCTGCTGCGAGGACAAAGACTGCCCAAAATTGCCGGTAAATAGGCCTTTTACCCACTCCCAATACTGCGTAAGCAGCGGGCGGTCCAGCCCCAACTCGGAGCTCAGCTTGCCGACGGCCTCTTCGGTCGCATTCACCCCCAGCGCCACCCGCGCCGGGTTGCCCGGTACCGCGCGCATGAGCGCGAAGATGATGAGAGAAGCTACAAAGAGCGTCAACGCGAAGCGCAGCAGCGGGCGCACGATGGCGCGCCCCGTGGTGCGAAGGGAACTCATCGGGCCTCCTTTTCGGTGTTTTCTGCGGCGGTGGTTTTGGCGCCCGCGTCCGCGTCGGCAGAGGTCAGGTCGCGCAGGATGAGCGCGTCAGTGACCTGATCCGGATGCAGTCCGCTCACGCCGGCGCGGGTGAGCACGATATTGGGCATATTCATGAGCGTCAGCGCGCCCGCATCCGCCATGATCTGATCCACGGCCTGCGCCATGAGCTTGGGGTAGTCCTTCTCGGGGGCGGAATCGGCTTGGGCCAAAAGCTCGCGGGTGCGTGGGGAATCGTAATTGAGGTAATAATCCGGATCACCGAACAAGGTGGGCACGTCGCGCGGCTCCACGTGGGAGATGAGCGACATCTGATAGTCCTTGGCGCCCATGACCTGGCCCAACCACACGGCCGGGAACTCGGCGGAGTCCAGCGTCACCTTAAAACCAACCTCAGTAAGCTGCGAGTACAGCAGCTCGGCGACGGTCTGGGCGTAGGGCAGCGTCGGCGTAGTCAGCGTAATTTCGGCGCCTTCCGCGCCGGCCTCCGTGAGCAGCTGGCGGGCCTTGTCTGGGTCGTAGTCGTAGTAGTGCTTGCCCTCGAACCACGGATCCGTAGGCGGGATCGGTGCGCCGCCGGTGTCCTTGGCCATCCCATTCCACAAAATGTCATTGGCCGCCGAGCGGTCCACGGCATAGGCTACGGCCTGGCGCACCCGTGGATCGTTAAAAGGCGCGCGGGCATTATTCATGGACAACAGCACCTCACCATTGGTGGTGCCGACCTCGGTAGCGATGCCCTCCTTGACGTCATCAAGAAGCTCCGGGTTCTGCACGCCCCAGACCACGTCCACGCCGCCGGCCTGCAGCGCATTGACCGAGGAGATGGTATCCGGGAAATAGCGCACCGTGACATCCTGTGCGGCGGGCTTTCCCCAATAACCGTCGCGAACGTGCAGCTCTACGAATTCCGAGGGGGCAAAGCGGGAAACCTCATAGGGGCCGGTTCCCACCGGCTGGGCGGCGAGGTTATCCATGCCGTGTGGCGTCATCATCGCGCCGGTGGCCGTACCCATGGACCACAGCCAGCCATTGGACGGCTGATTGAGGCGCACCTTGAGCGTGTGATCGTCTACTGCCGTGGCCGTGTCTACCAGATCCATGGCGGCGGCGATGCCGTTAGTCCACTTCTCGCGCACGTAGTTAATGGAAAAGGCGGCGGTCTCAGCGTTAAAGGCATCGCCATTGGAAAAGGTGACGCCCTTGCGCAGGTGGAAAGTATAGGTACGGGCATCGTCACTAATATCCCACGAAGTGGCAAGTCCTGGGGTAATGGAGCCGTCTTCATCGATGCGCACGAGGGTCTCGTACACGTTGTCCATAAGCACGGCGGGGATGGCGGCGCCACCGGTGGTGGTGAAATCCAGCGAGGTGGCGGCAGAGGTGGAAGCCACGGTGAGGGCAGAAGGTGCGGTGTCGCTGTCTGCCTGGGTGGTATCGACCACCGCGGTATGGCCCGCGGAACACGCCGAGAGGGTTCCTACAGCGGCCGCCATGGCGAGGCTGCCCAGCGCCCTACTGGCGCGAAATCTTCTCATAGAAAGCAGGGTAGCCGGTGGGTATAGCTGCCGTGAAACTTATGCAAAATTTCCCGGAGTGGGGATAACTTCTAGGGGTGATACACCCCCGCGCACGCTATTCATCGCCAGCTTCATGCGGTCCGCGCGGTAAAGATAGACTGCCAATTCCACTGGTTCGCCGGAGTGGTTGGAAATCTCCATCTGCAGCCGCCACAGCGGGGTACCCGTAGCCACGCTAAGCGCTTCAGCATCCTCGGCATTGGCTTCCTCCAACGTGAGTTCGCGGCGCACATTATCAAAGTCCACGCCGCAATCGCGCAGGTGCGCATGAATGGATCCGGCATCCGCATCGAAGTCCAGGATGTGCTTTCCCACCACCATGGGGAAATACATGCGCTCGATGGCAATGGGGTGGTCTTCGGTATAGCGCACGCGGTGGACAAAGACGACATTTTGTTCTGGGTCTACGCGCAGAAAGCGGGTGATGTCTCGCGGCGCGCGGCGGCGAGCCAGCCACAGGGTGTGCTGCTGCGGATCCACGTCATATTCGCTCAGCCAGCTGGAAATGGAGTAAATCGATTCAAAAAGCTCTGCCTGGGTGGAGGCCAAAACGGTGGAGCGGCGCCCGCGGCCAGAGGACACCAGCCCTTCGGCCCGCAAAGCCGCTACCGCTTGGCGCACGGGTCCGCGGGAAGAAGAAAACTTCTCGCACAAGTCTGCTTCACTGGGCAGGAAATCGCCTGGTTGCAGCACACCGGAGCTGATCTGTTCCCGCAGGTAATCAGCGATCTTCTTATGCTGCTGTTTATCGCGTGGGCTCATTCAACCTTTGTCCTTAGTTTCTCCGGGGCCTTTCCCAGCGGAGCGAAACACAGTAATGCTATTCCATTTTGCAAAGGTGCGCTAATGCAACAGCGTCACGGAGAAACAACGCGTTGCCCGGGTAAAGGCGTTCAAATAATAAGTCACGCGCCGTCCGACCAGCACCGAGATGCTAGGCGAGCACGCTAGGCTATGTGACCGTGGACGAGAGCACCGAAACGATTGAAGTACGCGCGGCTAGCGGCAGCGCGCGCCTGGGCAAGGCGATAGCGGTGGCGGTCATCATCGCCGTCGCGCTGCTGGTTATCGGTGGGGTGCTTATTTACTCGGCGTTGCAGGAACCGGCCGATTCGCGCCTGCATTCCGTTTATCTCATTGCCGCGCTCATGCCCCTAGGCGGGGCGCTGTGCGCCATGCTGGCGGTGGTGGCCTCAGGGCGGCGCAGGACGCGTCCGGTGCTGCGCATCGGTGAGGAGATTTCCTTACCCCACCAGCGGACCAGTTTCGCCGCCTCCGAGCTAGAGCGCGTGCAGTTCTATTCGCTCGAGGCGGATCAGAATTTCCTTGCCCTGATCCCAGGCGGGGTGCGCGTTTCTACCTTGGACGAGGCCCAGCGGTATTCGGCCCGCCTGCCGGAGCAGGCGAACTTGGTCCCGCGAGAGCTCGAGGGAAAGCTCCGGGAAAGGTTTCCCGGCGTTCCCATTGACCACTTGGGCCAGGTGCGGGCCGAAGACTAGCTCGGGGTGCCGGCTACGCGTGCCGGATCGAGCTGCCAGTCCTGCGCGAGCAGCTGCATATTCTTGATTACTTCTTCGTGCGAGCTGGACTGCAGAGAGACCATGAGCTCATCGGCCTTGGCGTGCTCTTGGAAGGTATCGAGGTAGGCGGCCACCTCATCGGCGGTGCCGACGGCGGAGTACTTCAACATGTCGAGGATCTGCTGGCCCTGGTACGAGCCGATGATCTGCTCTACCTGCTCGTCGGTGAGGTGCTTGCCGCGGCCGGCGAAGGCCTTGACGCGGTTGAAGCACACGCGCTCGTATTCTTCCTGTGCCTCTTGGGTGGTATCGGCGGCGGTGACGTTGACGCCGGCGATGACATAGGGCTTGCTAAAGCGCTCGGAGGGCTGGAAGTGCTCGCGGTAGTAGGTGGTGGCCTGCTCGAGGTGCTGCGGGGCGAAGTGGGAGGCAAAGGCATAAGGCAGACCGAGCTTGGCGGCCAGCGAGGCGCCGAACATGGACGAGCCCAAAATATAGATAGGCACGTTGGTATTCGCGCCTGGAATGGCGCTGACTCCAGGGATATAGGACTTGCCCTCGAGGTAGGAGTTGAGCTCCTTGACGTCCTCTGGGAAGCGCTCGGCAGAGTGGGGGTCCCGGCGCAGCGCGCGGCCCAGGGTATTCATGTCCGTACCGGGGGCGCGGCCTACGCCCAAGTCAATGCGCTCGGGGTACATCTCCTCCAAGGTGCCGAATTGCTCGGCGATGACATAAGGGGAGTGGTTGGGCAGCATCACGCCGCCGGAGCCCAAGCGGATGCGCTCGGTCTTCGCACCGATGTGGGCGATGAGCACGGCCGGGGAAGAGGACATGATGGACTTCATATTGTGGTGCTCGGTGTACCACATGCGGGAGTAGCCCAGTTTTTCTGCTTCCTGTGCCAATTGCACGGAGCGGGCGATGGACTGTGCTGGGGTTTCGCCCTCATAGATGGTGCAGAAGTCCAAGACGGAAAGATGCGCGCGTTCGGTCACGGTGGAGGGCCTTCCTTTGCTTCGGTAGATGCTCAATAAGTTCTCTCCTTCCAACGGTACGCGCCGCCTGACTATTCCGGTCGGGGCGATACGGCAGTGTGGAGTGGAGAACGGTAGGCACACAGAAATCTCCCCTCCGCCTCGGCGCTGCGATGCAGTGCGGAGAGGGAGGGGAGTGGAGGAAGCGAAAGGCGACTAGGCCTCTGCGAGGGCCTCAGCCTCGGCCGGTTCTTCCGCTTGTCGGTTGGCGGCGGCGTGCTTCTCGCCGGCCTTGGTGGCGATATCGACAGCGAGGCCGATAACTGCCGCGATAGCGGTAGGAACAATCCAGCCCAAGTCCACGGACTGGCCGGGCGCCAGGCTCAAGATGGGATCGAGTGCATCGGCGCCCCAGCCCTGTGCGGCGATGACGGACAGAGCCGACCACAGCACCGATGCCCACAGCGCCAGGCGATAAGTCCAGTAAAAGACGACGGACTTCTTTACCACCGGCTGGATCAGGGTGAGAGCGATAAGGGAGATAGCCGGCGGGTACAGGAAGGTAATGAATGGAACCGCAATGGAGAGCACTGTATCCAGGCCTTGGAAGGCAAAGAGGATGGACAGTGCGGTAAATAGGCAGGCCCAGACGTGGTACTTCACCTTAGGCACAAGCATTTCGAAGAAGGCTGAGGTGGAGGTGATAAGGCCCACCGCGGTGGTCATGCAGGCCAAGATGACGATGGCAGAAAAGACGGCTTGGCCGATGGTGCCCATGGTGAGATTGGCGGCGTCGGCAAGCAGGGGCGCTCCCGACTCATAGGACTGGCCATTAGGAATGGTTTGGCCTACCCAAGCCAGACCGAGGTAGATGGCGGCCAATAGGCCGCCGGCCACAAGTGCGGCGGTGATAGTGCCGTTAACCAGGGACTTCTTGGTCTTAAAGCCCTTGGAGCGCAAAGAGCCGACAATCACGATGGAAAAGGCCAAGCCGGCAATCGCGTCCATGGTGTTATAGCCCTCGAACAGGCCGGTGACCATGGGGGAAGAAGAGTAATCCTCAGTAGGGGCCTGGGGATCGCGACCGTTGCTAAAAGCGGCCAAGGTGATAAGGGCAATCAGCAGCGCTACCAGGGCGGGGGTAAGGAACTTGCCCAAGGTATCGATGATGGTGTTTGGGCTCCAGGCCAGCACTAAAGCGATAAGGAAGAAGATGATATTGAAGATGCCATTGGCCATCGTTCCTTCCCAGCCCAGAAGCGGGGTGATGGCGGTTTCCATAGAAACGGCGCCGGTACGCGGCAGGGCGTAGAAAGCACCGATGGCCAGGTAGGCCATCACGGAAAAGACCAGGCCGAAGAGGGCGCCGCCGTTGGAGCTCAAATCGCGCACGGAGCGGCCAGAAATGGCAACGGCAATAATAGCTAGGACCGGAAGGAGCACGCCGGCGGCCAAGAAGCCGAGGACGGCGGGCCAAAAGTTGGTGCCGGCCGAAACGCCCACCATGGGCGGGAAGATGAGGTTGCCGGCGCCGAAGAACATCGAAAACAGCATCAGCGACGCAATTACGATGGTGGCGCCGGGCTTAGAGGTGCTTGACGCAACTGGGGTAGCCATTGTGGCTCCTTAATTTTCCATGTACAGCTAGAATGCGAGGAAGCTTTCCCATTCCGCCGAGGGTGGTGGCGGAGGCGGGGTGCCTCTTCGCGGTCCGAGGTGGCGGGTCACGCCTGTTCGTGTAATGAGACATTACCGCCCACATGGTGAGAAATCAAAGCGTGGGGGTGACGCAGAATACATGGTGGCTCCAGCTGGGCGGGCCTAATCGAGGTCTGCGAAGGCGCGTTCCATTCGGTCGAGCGCTTCTTCCAAGATTTCGCGCGAGGTAGAAAAGTTCAACCGCGCATGGCCCGGCCCGCCAGTGCCGAAGGTATCGCCCTCATTGAGCGCCACCTTGGCATTCTCGCGCAGCCACTTGGCCGGCTGCGGGTTGCCACCGATGGCGGTATCGGCAAAGTCCAACCACAGCAGGTAGGTGGCATCCGGTTTGCTGGTCTTGAGGCCGGGGATGCGCTTGGGCAGCTCCTCCACTAACCAATCTCGGGTCTCGCGCAGGTAGGCCACCTCCTCATCGAGGAAGTCGCCGCACTCGCGGTAGGCGGTCTCCGCGGCCAACACGCCCAAGGTGCCCGTGCCATCCTTGGCCACGCCAGAAAGGCAGTTCCAGGTTTGAACATCGGCCGCGTTGGAGAAAATCATCTGGGCGCACTTGAGCCCGGCGGTATTAAAGGCCTTGGACGTAGCGGTGACCGTGATGGTGCGCTCCGCGGCCGCCGCGCCGAGCGAGGCTACCGGGATATGCCGGCCCTCATAGACCAGCGGGGCATGGATTTCATCGGCCAAGATGCGCGCGTCATACTTTTCCGCCAGTTCGACCAGGCCGGTGAGGTAGTCCTCATCCAACACGCGGCCGAGCGGATTATAAGGATTGGCCAGCAAAATAGAGCCCGCGCCCGCCTGGAAGGCGCGCTCAATATCGTCGAGCTCCAAGCTGGTCTCGATCTTCTCGCGGCCCGCGGTGTGTGGTAGCTCCAAAAGCGGTGGGTAGGAAGGAACCGGCACGATCACGGGGGAGTCCTTGCGGGTGAAGTACTGTACGCCGAGCAACAGGCCGCGCACCACATCGCCGATCCAGAAAATATGGTCGGAGTTGGGGCGCCAGCCATAGCGCGTGTCATAAAAATCAGCCACAGCCTCGCGTAGCCCCGAGGCCTTAGGCGCTGGGGTATAGCCAAAGGTTTCCTTATCCACCAAGTCTTCTAACGCCTTCTTGATGGCGGGCGCAGTGGGGAAGTCGGATTCCGCAATCCAGAGCGGCAGCACGTCTTCCTCGAAGACGGTCCACTTGCGGGTTCCGCGGGCTTGCAACTCTTCTAGGCTAGGAAACTCCATGGCCATAACCATAACGCGAAGCCCGCGGCCACCCCAGCGCTTTTATGCGCTTTTATTCATCTGCGTTGTCGGCCCAGCGGGAGTCCTCCTCCGCGTCTTCGGATTCGGAGGCAGAGCCGGAGACAAAGCCATACTTCTTCAACCGGCGGCGGTCCGCGGCCGAGGTGGATTGGGTGAGCTTGAGCAACTCGGCATAAATGCCACCGGATTGTGCCAGCTCGGCCGGCGAGCCCATCTCATCAATGCGGCCGCGATCCAGGGTGATGATGGTATCCACGTCCGCAATGGTGGACAGGCGGTGGGCAATAATGAGCGTGGTGCGGTCCTTCATTAGTTCATCCAGGCCGGCCTGCACGGCGCGCTCGGACTTGGTATCCAGCGCCGAAGTAGCCTCGTCCAATACCAATATGGGCGCGTCTTTAAGCATGGCGCGGGCAACGGAGACGCGCTGCTTCTGCCCGCCGGAAAGCTTGAGGCCGCGCTCGCCAATAACGGTGTCATAGCCATCCGGGAAAGCCTGGATGAACTCATGGGCATTGGCCCGCTTGGCGACGTCCACGATTTCCTCCTCCGTCGCCCCCGGCTTGCCGTAGGCGATATTTTCGCGAATGGTGCCGGAGAAAAGGTAGGACTCCTGGAAGACCACGCCTACCGAGGCGCGCAGGCGCGAGGCGGTGAGATCGTCTACTCGGTGCCCCAGCACATCGAGGTGCCCCGCCGAGGGGTGGTATAGGCCCAAAAGTAGGTTCACTAAGGTCGACTTGCCGCCGCCGGATTCGCCCACGAGCGCCACCTTGTGGCCCTCAGAGGCGGCAAAGGAAATATCCTCTACTACGGGCTTGCCCTCCTCGTAGGCGAAGGAGACGTGATCAAAGGAGAAGACCGGCGCGCCGGGTGTGGGCTCCAGCGGGCTGACCGGGGTGAGGTCGAGCTGCGGGGTATGCGAACCGGTGGTGGCCGCAACCAGCTCGCGCGGGGCGGTGGGCTCGAGCTCTTCTTCCATGACCTTGAAGTAGTCCTTGGAACCGGCGATGGCGCGCTGGGCGGTATCGACAATCCAACTCATCATAAAGACCGGCTGCTTCGCACTGGAGACCATCTGCAGCAACATGACCATATCGCCCAAGGAGAAATGCCCCTCGAGCGTGCGCCAGAAAATTACGCCGTAAATGCCGAGGAAGATAATGGCCATGGCTAGGCCACGGAAGGTATCCATCATGTGCCACCAGCGGGACTGCGGCTTGGTGGTATCGACCACGGTGCGGTAGCGCTTGGCAAAGTGGGAGAGCTCGCGGGTTTCGCTCACGAAGGACTTAGCCACCTTGACCTGGCCGATGACCTCCGCGAAGCGGCCGTTGGCGACGTCGATATTCTCGTTCTTGACCGCCTCAAACTTCTGCCAGCGCTTCGAGGTGAGCGCGGTAAGCCACATATAGACCGGGAAGAGCAGCGCGAGCAAGATGGCCAGCGGCCAGTAATACCAGGCGGTAATGGCCAGCACCGCGAGGGTCTGGATGATCATCGTGAAGAAGTTATTGGCAAAGGACTGCACGAACTGCGTGATATTAGCAATCGAGCGGTCCAGCCGGGCGATGATCGTGCCGGTGACCTGGTTATCGTAATAGCCCTGCGGGAGGGCTAGCAGCTTGGCAAAGTAGCGCGTGGACAAAATCTCGCGCAGACGCGAGACCATGACATCGCCGATATAGCCGCCGATATTGCGGAAGAGGGCATTGGCGGCGTCGGCAAGAAAAAGCGCTACTGCCAGCAACAGCACCGTACGCAGCGCATCGCCCAGCGGGGCGTCGTTCTGCAGGGCGCCCACGATGGTATCGGTGGCTTCGCGCGTCAAAAACGGCGAGACCAGTGCAACGACCGCCGTTATCGTGGCGGTCAGCAGCACGCCTAGATAGTAGGGCCACAGGGCAGAGGCACTGCGGGTAATGCGCAAAATGGAATTCATAAGTAGACCACACTCACTTTGAAACGGCGGTTAGTGCGCGGAATTAGGGAAAGGAGGGAGAGATTTAAGCGACTGCCCAGTATGCCACATGCGGCGTTAACGAGCGTAAATACTTAAGTTCAGGGAGGTTTAGGCTAAGGTACTTGTGCAGAAATACAACAATCTTCGCGTGCAAAGGATCCATCCACGGTGAAAATTTCCCACACACTCGGCGCGGGCGTAGTCAGCGTACTCGCCGTGACCCTGACCGGATGTAGCGTTCTCCAGCCGGAAGAAACCGGGCTGGGGGACCATATCACCGTCTCCAGCTCCGAAGAGGCCCCGTACGAGGCCAAGGACACCGACGATAAGGAAGTCACCTCTAACCTGGCCGAGCCGGTAGAGGATAAGGGCCTGGGTGTGAGCTGGGAGTTGCAGGGTGTGTATACCGATAGCAACACCGGTGGCACCGTAGTGACCATTCTGCTCAAGAATAAAAACGATGTGCCCCTGCCTGTCGACGCCTTTGAGGACCCCACCCTGGAGCGTGCCGACGGCAACGGCGGCTGGGCCAAGATCAACTCCTTGCCCTATGACAAGGAATCTGCCCCAGACGTGGAGCCCCCGGGACTCGATCTCCCGCTGGGTGCAGGCGCTTCGGTCAACCTGCAGTACCGCTTTGACGTGACGCCTGGCAACCTGTGGAATGCGCGCTTGCACATTGGCAACGTGACCTGGGTAGGAGACCTTAATCTATGACGGAACTTGTAGTCTTGGCCTCTGCCGAGGGCGAACCCATCGGCACCGCTCCCAAGGCCGAAGTTCATACCACTGATACCCCGCTGCACTTCGCCTTTTCTGCCTGGTTGACCTGCGGTGGCAAGGTGCTGGTCACCCGCCGCGCCCTGAGCAAGCGCACCTGGCCCGGCGTGTGGACCAATGCCTTTTGCGGCCACCCCGCACCCGGCGAGGAGACCGCGGATGCGGTGCTGCGCCGCGCTTCCTTTGAGCTGGGCATTGCGCCGGCGGATCTGTCCGCCCCGCGGCTTATTCTGCCGGACTTTTCCTATCGCGCGGTGGATTCCTCCGGCACGGTAGAAAATGAAATCTGCCCGGTATATACCGTTGAGCTTGCTGCCGACGCCACCTGGGAGCCTAACCCCGACGAGGTAGATTCCTACCAATGGGTCGAGCCAGCAAACCTCTTCGCCGCCGCCGATGCCATGCCTGGTGTTTTTAGCCCGTGGATGATTGACGAGCTCGCGGATAGCGCGCTGCGCGCCGCGTTGTAATTTTCGGCGCCCGCTACACCCCAAGCTCGTCGTCGTTATAGAAGGCCGCGGCCACATAGTCCAAGGTGGCATAGGCTAGCCGACGCTCTCCCGTATCCAGGTTGAATTCCAACACCTGGTGGTCATCGCCGTAGCCGGGGAAACCGGGCTCGCCCGTGGTGGCATAGTGGCGCAGCCACTCGTTGAGCTCACCGGCCGGGGAAGCGTCGGCCTCCTCGCCTCCGCTGCCGCCAAAGAGCGGGTCTAACTCGGCGCAGTGCACCGCGGGGGCTTCGGTCCGGGTAAATTCCATCATCCAGGTCGGGCCTGGAGCCTCCTCGGCTACCTGCGCGGTCCAGCGGCGCACGGCGGCATCACCGATGAGGCGGCCCATCGGCCGCTGCGGATCGACGTAGTGCGCCAATTGCTGCCACTGCTTGAAGCGCCCCTGCGAAATCCCAAACTTGGGTGAAAAGTAGCTGGTAATAAAGCCCGCCAGCGCCATCTTGTCAATGCGCTGGGCCGCAGGCATGTTGTAGAACTCATCGCGGGTAGACGTCACCACGATAGGGATATCCGCCAATTCTTCGGCGCGCAGTGGCGCAGGGCCCAAGGCGACATCGAAGCGGTACTTCTTGCGGAATTTGGCATACCCCTTGGCCAGCGATTCCGGGTCCATTTTTTCTAAAGCCTCGCGCGTTACCGGCACGCCGAGGGCGCGGCGCAGGTCGGTGACGCGGTGCTCAAAGCGGTCGCGCGGGAAGGCCGGCGAGAGCGCCAGCACGCGGCGGAAACCGCCCCGGAAGTGATCGCGGCGTGCGAGCCACAAGCTCATCGCTGCCCCAGCGGATTGGCCTACCAAGGTGATATTGGTCTTATCGCCGCCAAAGGCCTCGATATTGTCCTGTAGCCACTCCAAGGCCAAGAGGCAATCATCGATGCCGCGGTAGCGGTCCGCCTCGTCGCCGTCGAAGCGCGCGAAGCCAGCCAAGCCCACCCGGTAACCCACGTTGACCTGGATTACCCCGTGGCGGGCATTCTTAGTTCCCGTAAGCCGTGGGTCCTCGTGCGAGCCATGCTCAAAGCGGCCGCCGTGAATATAGACCACGACGGGGCACTCGGCGGCGTCGGCAGGCGCGGTAATGCTCAGCGCAATGTCATTTGGGCGCGGCTCGCGGGCATCCTGATCAAGGGCGCCATCCAGCGGCTCGGCAGGCGAGTAATCACTGGGGATGGTGCTATAGCGCACCGAGTGGAAGTAGTGCAGGCCATCGCGGCGCACGCCGGTGATCCGGCCGGAGGCGGTGGCGACGGTAACGGGAATCTGGGCGCTCGACATGTCAGCCAGATTACCGCGAGCAAGTAGGATAAGTAGCCATGGAGTGGTTGACGAGCTTGGGCAGCACGCTATCGCAATTGTTGGTGCAGGCGCCCGTGTGGATTCAAATGGTCATCGTGGTGGCCATCGCCGTGCCGCTCATGGTGGTCATAGCGTGGTGCCTGATGTGGGCGGTTGACCGCGTGGCCAATCGGGCCGCCGGAGTGATTTCCCAGCAGCGCAGCCGCAGCACTAAGGTAGACCATCATGGCTGAGGAAAATAACGAGCGCGCGCGGCAGGAGCGCGCCGAGCTGCGCGCTAACCCCCGCGAGGGCCTTTGGGACCCCGAAGCCAAGCGCGCCGGCCAGTCTTCCGCCCCGGCAACTAAGCCCGGCGCTCAGCCGGCAAAGCGCAAGCGCGCCCTGCCCAAATCGCGCGTCTCACTCACACTGTGGACGATGATCGCGCTGGTCATCGTCGTTGCCCTCATCGGCCTGTGGACCTAGACGCGCCCACTGCGCGCAGAGGCTTAGGCCCAGCGCTAGTCCTTCCTGCTGGTGGCTGCTAAGCGCTGGAAGAATTCCAATCCGGGAAGATCCTCGATAAGCAGGGCAGTGCCGTTGGTATCGCACAGCGGCACGCACCAATTGGGATAGAGCTCGTGCGTGGTGCCCGGCTGATTCTGCGCACGCACATCGCCCACCATGTCCACCAAGCTGGTGCAGGCAAGTGCTGAAGGCGTGCCCGCAATATAGCGGTGCAGCGCCACAGAAATGTCTTCCTCCGCGCCGCGGGAGGCGCGCTCGGCCGGATCCACTAGGTAATCGCGCTGCGGCAAGAGGCCTCGGTCCGCTACCGCGCCCAATACGCGGGCCTGCCACTCGATGTCATCGCGCTGCTCGTCCTCGACCGAGCGGGTCAGCACGCCTAAGCGCGCGCGGAGCGAAATATGATCGCCGCGCAGGTACGCCAAGGTCGGCGGCAGATCGTGGGTATTGACCGAGGACAGCGCCAGCTGGCGGTACTTGTCCTGCGGCAGCGGGGAGTAGTCATCATCGTCGCGCTCAAACCACACGATGGAGGTACCCAGCACCGCCTTCTGCGCGAGCACGTCTTGTACCCACGGCTCGACGGTGCCGAGGTCCTCACCGATGACCACCGCACTGGCGCGCTGCGCCTCTAGCGCCAAGATGCCCACCATGGCTTCAAAGTCATAGGAGACATAGGTGCCCGTCAGCGGGCTGGCCATGCGCGGGATCCAGTACAGGCGGAAAAGCCCTAAGATGTGGTCCACGCGCACGCCGCCGGCATGGCGGAGCACGGTGGAGAGCATCTCGCGCCACGGGGCATAGCCCGCGGCGGCCAGGCGCTGCGGGTGCCACGGCGGCTGCGACCAATCCTGGCCCTGCTGGTTATAGTCATCCGGCGGGGCGCCTACCGAGCACTGCGGCGCCAAATACTCAGTGAGGTTCACGGCATCGGCGCCGCCTGGGTGCACACCCACGGCAAGATCAGTCACCAGGCCCAGGCGCATGCCGGCATCGAGCGCGCGCTGCTGCGCGGCGGCCAGCTGCTCATCGCACAGGAACTGCAGCCAGGAATAAAAGCGCGTGAGCGTGTCCATGTCCAGGCCTTCGGCATGGCGCTGGCCCGACTGTGCGGCGGCGTCTTGTTGCGCACACCAATATGCGAAATCGCGCAGGCCGCGGCCTTCCTCGCGGGCGTAGCGCACGAAGGCCTCTTCGCGCTCCGGGGAGGGCTGGTAGTTAAAGAGCTCGCGCAGCACCTGCAGCTTGGCCTCAAAAATGGTGTCGCGGTCAATCTCCTCGGCGCTGCGATTGCGCTGGCGAAACTCCTCGGCCAGCTCGCGCACATCATCCTGCAGGTCCTCCGGCAGGAGCTTGAGCTCCGGGATGGATTCGATGTGCAGGTAGAGCGGGTTGATAAAGCGCCGCGTGGTGGGCAGGTACGGCGAGTCCTCCACCGGCGGAAGCGGCTCGGCCGCATGCAGCGGGTTGACCAGCAAGAAATCCGCGTGCGGGGCCAACGTTTCTGCCAACTGCCCCAAATCCTGGAAATCGCCGATGCCCCAGGAGGACTCCGAGCGCACCGAATACAGCTGCGCCATCACGCCGCTAATGGGGCGCTCCACAAACTCATCGGCCGTGGAAAGCCGCGCCGGGGTGATAATCAGCGGGCAGGCATGCTTGCCGATGCCCCCAGACTCCAACACCAACTCGTGGTACCCCATGGGCAGATCGCCGGGGATGTGGAAGCTCGCCTCGCCCCACAGGGTGCCATCAACGTCAGCATCCGGGGCGTCATTGGGGTCTTGGTAGACCTCGCGGGTGCCTCCTTCCTCCAGCTCAATGTGTACGTTGGCGGCATCGCCCGCGTGCACGTGGACCACGAACCCGCGCTCTTGGCCTTGGGGTGCGACAACGCAGTGGGGGAGGGGCTGGGAGGAGCGGTCCAGGTAGTCGTCGTAAAGCAGCTGCGTTAGCGCCGCATCGTCCGGGTTGTCATCGATGGCCACGCCCAAGGCGCGCAGGGTATAGGTAATAGTGTCTTCAGCGACGTGGACGGGGAAACCAGACTGGGAGGTATAGCTGGTGGCCACGCCGTGGCGCTGAGCGAGTTCTTCAAGCAAGTCGCGGGTAGTCACAGGCCACATTGTGCCACGGGGACAACGCGCCTGCTGGGAAACAGATTGGTACAGTAGGCGGAGATTAATAATTAGCTGTTCGAAAGGACACCGCGTGACCCTGCAAGAAGTGCATACCCCGGCGCAATTTACTATCGAGCCGGGCGAAACCTGCCTGACCGCCCTGATGGACACCGCGAAGAAGCGTCCGCACGGCGTCATGTTTACCCGCCCGGCAAACTACGAGTGGGTCAATGTAACGGGCAAAGAATTCATCGATGAGGTCTTTGAAGTAGCCCAGGGGCTTATCGCCCTCGGCGTGCAGCAGGGGGACCGCGTCGCTCTCATCTCTGCTACCCGCTATGAGTGGTCCCTGCTGGACTTTGCCATCTGGGCCGCCGGTGCCGCCTCGGTGCCGGTCTACCCGTCCTCGTCCGCCTCCCAGGTGCGTTGGATCATCGAGGACTCCGGCGCCGTGCTCGCCATTACGGAAACCCGCGAGCACTCCGAGCTGGTAGAAAACCTGGTGCTGCAGGAAGACGGCGAACCCAACCTCAAGGGCTCCCCATCGCAGCTGCGCCGCGTGCTGGAAATTAACTCCTCTGCCATCGATACCTTGAAGTTCGAGGGCCGCGGCGTGGCCGCCGACGAGGTCTACGCCCGCATCAAGGCCACCTCCACCGATGACCTGGCTTCTTTGGTTTATACTTCCGGCACAACCGGACGACCCAAGGGCTGCATCCTGACCCACCGCAACTGGCTGGCCCAGACCCGTGGCTTGTGCACCAACCCGATTGGCATCTTCGCAGTGCCGGGCAGCCACACCCTGACCTTCCTGCCGCTGGCCCACGTCTTTGCCCGCGCGGTATCCATTGCGGTGGCCATGCGCGGCGCCTCCCAGAATCACTGGTCGGACTTTTCCACCATCTCCATCGAATTCGCTCGCTCCCGCCCGAATGTCATTTTGGGCGTTCCGCGCGTCTTTGAAAAGGTGCGCAACTCTGCCGCCGCTAAGGCGGCTGATTCTGGCATCAAGACCCTGCTCTTTGAGCAGTCCGAGAAGGTAGCCATCGAGTACTCCAAGGCTTTGGATAAGCCGGAGGGCCCGGACCGCCTGCTGAAGGCTAAGCACAAGGTCTTTGACAAGCTGGTGTACTCCACCATCCGCAATGGCGTGGGTGGCAACGTGAACTACTGCATTACCGGTGGCTCGGCCATGGGCCATGACCTGCTGCACTGGTACCGCGGTATCGGCATCCCGGTTTATGAGGGCTATGGCTTGACCGAGGTCGCCGCCGCGGCCGCGGTGGACTTCGTGGATCAGTCCATCGGCACCGTTGGTCCGCCAATGGGTGGCGTGACCTTCCGCATCAACGATGAAGGCGAAATCTGCATCAAGGGCGATATCGTCTTCCACGGTTACTGGAATAATCCGGAAGCCACGGCCGAGGCCCTCGAGGATGGCTGGTACAACACCGGCGACCTGGGTGAGATTGATGAAGACGGCAAGCTCGTTATCACCGGCCGCAAGAAGGACCTCATTGTCACGGCCGGCGGCAAGAATGTCTCGCCCGGCCCGATGGAGGATATCTTGCGCGGGCACCCGCTTATCTCCCAGGCCATGGTGGTAGGCGATGGCAAGCCCTTCGTCGGCGTGCTGCTGACCCTGGATCCGGACATTTTGAAGCGCTGGAAGCTGGACCACAACATTCCGGAGAATCGCTCCATGCGCGAGCTGGCTACCGATCCGACCCTGCGCGCGGAGCTGCAGGATGCCATCAACCAGGTCAATGCCACCGTCTCCCATGCGGAGGGCATCAAGAAGTTTTACATCCTCGAATCTGACCTTACCGAGGAAGAAAACGAGCTGACCCCCACCATGAAGGTCAAGCGCAACGTGGTTTCGCAGCGCTACGCCGCAGCCATCGAGCACCTGTACAAGCGCTAGTCTGCGCGACGGGTACACCCGAGGGAATTTCCTCGGGTGTTTCTTTTTGCCCTGCTTGCCGACGCCCCCTTCTGCAGCTCACCCCACCATCCTCACCCCAGTGCGGACCAACCTGCCATAAACCTGTGAATGGCTTCGGAGTGTCGCGCGCTCGCGGCGGCGGATCTCGCATAAAGTCGTGAGGCGTTACAGCAAACCTCAACCTCTACTAGAGGTTAGAAATGGGACCGTGGAAGGGAGTGGCTCGAAGCCAATGCACAAAATCGCCGCCGAGCTGCGCCACCGCGAGCTTACGCAAGAGATTTACAATATCGGCGACGAAGTCGCAGAATATCTCGAGCACCTCATTGAAGCCATCGAGGATTGGGACGAAGAGCTGTGCATGGATTGCCTAGCTGAACTGGGCGATATCGTCGAAGACGCCCGCGTTGACTCCGGCCGTTGTGTAGGCGAGCTGATGGGCCTGCGCCAAGCCCTGGTCTCTGGCGTACGCTCCGGCACCATTTCCGCCGCTTCTTCTGGCGTAAACGACGTGGAAGAGCCGGAACAACTGACCCCGCGCCTGCTGGATGAGCGATTCCCCATCTCCAAGCCCATCGTGGTGCACGAGCTGGCCGAGTCCCTGCGCTCTCGCACCCAGGCCGTGGCGGATTACCTGCGCGAGGTAGTTGAGTACGTGCTTGCGCAAACCGACGCCGTGGCCCGCAACCTCGACATGGTCTCGCTGCCGCACTTGTACAAGCGCACCGGCGAGTCCGCCCTCATTGCGGTCCAAGCGTGGAAGCACACGGTGCTTGATACCCACCCGGCCTATGTCCGCACGATGCGCGGGCATAACCCGCCGCAGTTTCTAGAAGAGCGCGCCCGGGTTGCCGCGGTGGTGGAAAAGGTCCGCGCTAAGCGTGAGGCGGCCCGCCGGGCTACAACTGCATAAACCACATAGACTTCCTTGTTTCACGCAAGGGGATGTTCACGGCCACCGAGATTCCCTCTCTCGGTGGCCGTTGAAGTTTTCTGCGCTAGGGCGCCCCGATTCGGGGAAGCAGTTAGGGAAATTTTAGGTTAACAGCCGTTCCATATAATTTCTGTTATGCCTGTTCAGTGGGTTGGGTTGTGTATCCAGCGGTATTGTTGCTGGATCAACCTTAAAATCTAAGTAGAAAATACTCTCAACGCGCTGTAGGGTAATTCCCGTCCAAGCGAACGCCGTGACCTAGCAGCATCCACACGCGGCGCGCGCAATTAAATTCTTTAACCACATCTACAGGGAGTTAATCCATGGGCGCACGCCGAACTTCTCGCCTCATTGCCAGCGCAGTGGCCGTAGCCACCTTCTCTTCCATCACTGTTGTGCCTAACGCCGTCGCCGCCGACGACACCACCTTTGTCGAGGAAAAGACCACCGACGATACCGTTAGCCTCAACGGGATCGAATTCGATGAGAACGGCAAGCTGCTCGAGGAAAACAACGCCGGCGATAAGGCGATGGAAGAACTCGACGCAGAAGAAGACGCCGCCGAGTCCATCACCCCGTACGCCGTAGACGGCGCGGAGGAGACCGCCGAGGCTCCGGCTTCCGAGGAGTCTGCAAAGCCAACCAGCCTCGAGGAACTCGCACAGACTGAGGCCTCCAACGGCGACGTCAACGTCAAGGTGGTCAAGGATGAGCAGAAGGACAAGCTCGTCTGCGAGGTCACTGATGCCCCTGACAAGGAAGGCAACATGCTCGACCTCAAGCTTGCGCTGGCTAAGGCCTTCTACGATGGCGGCGAAAAGATCCTCAAGACCGTCTGGGAGATCATCCCGGTTGTCGGCGACCTCGTTCCGGCTGATTTCATCGATAAGATTTCCGGTAAGACCTGGGACGGCATTGCCAAGCTGGTCAAGGAAGGCGAGAAGGACAAGACCGTTACCTGGGATCTCTCCCGCGCCCAGGGCATGGCCATCGGCCGTATCGATAACGCCGATGCCGACGTTGATATGAATAACCCGGATGGTGCTAAGAAGACCGTCTCCGGCCTGCTTAAGTTCGCCGACGGCGCCTTTGGCAAGGGCACCAAGGTTATCTTGAAGCTCTTTAATGCAGCCGTTACCATCGCCGGCCTGGTTCCAGGTGCGAGCGTCGCCGGCGACCTGAAGCTGAGCAAGGACCAGCAGAAGAGCATCGAAGACTCCTTGAACAACATCTCCACCGCAGCTTCCGATCTCGCGGCCGTCAACGCCCCGGCTGGCCAGCTGTGCTCCGATATGCTCAACGGCAAGAAGACCAAGGACCAGCCTTCTGAGGAGCCTTCCTCCGAGGAGACCACTTCCGAGGAGACCACTTCCGAGGAGCCTTCTTCTGAGGAGACCACTTCCGAGGCTCCGGCTTCTGAGGATGCTACCTCTGAGGAGACCACTCCATCCGAGTCCGCAGAAGAGACCTCCACCGAGGAGACCTCCGCTGAAGAGACCTCCACCGAGGAGACCTCCGCTGAAGAAACTTCCGCTGAAGAGCCGACTTCTGAGGAATCCACCGAGCCTTCCACTACCGAAGCTGCGGTCGTTCCGGGCAAAGACGGCCAGGACGGTAAGGACGGCCAGGATGGCGTAGATGGCAAGGATGGCCAGGATGGCCGCGACGGTCGCGATGGCCGTGACGGTAAGGATGGCGAGAACGGCCGCGATGGCCGCGATGGTCGTGACGGCCGCGATGGCGAGGATGGCCAGGACGGTAAGGACGGCCGCGACGGCGAAGATGGCCAAGACGGTAAGGACGGCCGCGACGGCGAAGATGGCCAGGATGGTCGCGATGGCCGAGACGGACGTGATGGCCGAGACGGTCGCGACGGGCGTGACGGCCGCGATGGCATCAACGGTAAGGACGGCAAGGACGCAGACATGTCTTCCGTCGCAGGGTTCTCCTTCCTGGCTGCGCTCGTAGGCGGCGGCACGGTGCTGGGCATCCTGTCCACCATTGACTACCTCTACACCCACGGTATGCTGCCGAAGAACAGCGTCCCATGGCGCATCAACCAGTAAGACCTTCCCGTTGAGGCAGTAGCTGGAGTCATTGGAACCTCCGCGAGCATATGCTCGCGGAGGTTCTTTCTTATTGCGGGCGAAGTTTCGGTGGGTTCTCTTGCGAGGTGTTCGCCTTCGCCCTCCCTTCGCGCTCACCGGCGCAGCGGATTCTGCGTCGAAATCGTCGCCGGTGAGCGCGAAGGGCGGCGGGGTAGAGGATGGCGGGAGGCAGGAAGCGGGGACTTAGGCAGAACGGGCGGCCTCTTGTCTGGCGGAGATGGTGGAAATGAGGTCGGTCAGGAAGCGAGTGGGGTGGTCGATGAGCTGTCGCGGGGTATAGCAGAGGACGGTGAAGCCGGCCTCGCGCAGACGTCGGTGGCGCTCACGCTGATGGGGAAGTGCCTTCGCAGGGATGATGTCGATGAGGTAGGCGCTGTTGATGCATAGGGCGGTTGTGATGCCAGGCAGCGCGGTGAACGGCGCCTCGAAGAACATGGGCCAGGGGAAATCGGCCTCAATGAGGAGGGCGCGGGCGAAAGACTCGTAAGGAGAGCGGGAAAGGGAAGAGGCGTGGTGGATTACGGCGCGGACGATGCGGCTATTGCGCACCCGGCCCATGCGGGCGAACTCTTCCTTGAGGTCTTCTCGGCTCAGGCCGGAGCGCAAAGCCGAGTCGGCGGCGATGAGGCCGTCGGTGAAGCCGTGGTAGCGGGCGACGTCGATAACCGCGCGGGCCTTGGAAACGCAGCGGGTGCCGTCCACGAGGATGGGCTCGGGAAGTAAAGCCTTGCGGTAGATGCGCTCGGGATGGCGGCGGTCCTTGTGGGGAAGCGTATTGGTGGGAAGGGCCATTTCAATCTTTTCCTCGGCCGTGGCGATGACCCACAGCCCGTGGACGCGGGCGGCGGACTTGGAGATGAGCACCGCGGTATAGGCGCTGCGGGCGGCGGCGATGGCGCGCAGGCGCAGCTGGGAGGGGAAGTCGAGGCAGTGGTAGTGATCGCGCCGGACTGCGATACGCGGTGAGAGTTTGAGGTAGGTGCCGTTTTTCAGGTCGGTCCAAAAGGTGGGGTGGTTGGTGCGGATGGAGTCGATATTGGTCAGTGGTGGTGTCATGCCTCCTAGGAAAGGGCACGCTGCCGGCCGGCGCGAGGAGGTAGCGGCCGGGCCTGTGGATAACAAGGCTGCAGGGAAAGGCGAGTGAGCGAAGTGGCGGCTGGGAAAGTTACGGCCACAGTTATCCACAGTCGGGGGCAACATCCCTTGCGCACGGGTGCGAAAACGGCAAAGCCCGCGCCGGCCGCAATGAAGCGGGCGCGGGCGCGGGTGCGGGGAGAACTAGACGGCCGGGGGAGGGGTGACCTTATCTAGCTGCTCGGTAATCTGCGGCCACAG
>ERZ1030923.8-NODE-8-length-101678-cov-46.418193_pt1 | contig 101678 bp, 108 predicted proteins | sample MGYA00518601_ERZ1030923 | MGnify/ENA primary metagenome ERZ1030923 (study PRJEB33718, sample SAMN03159691) | human skin metagenome | collected 2014-05-20 | study: EMG produced TPA metagenomics assembly of the PRJNA266117 data set (Human skin bacterial metagenome... | reverse complement strand
AACCCCATGCCGCCGCCGAAATCGGCGACACCGCCTGGGTCAACCCAGCAGCCCCCGACCGCGAGCTTGCACACCTGCTGCGCGACCGCGTCTTCCCCACGCTGGCCTAGCGCCAACTGTCAACACTTCGGCGTCATTGACCTCGAAACCATCAAGAGCTACCCTTTTGAACATGTTCACTGAACACGTTCACTCATCGCGCTCGGCCGCCAAAGCTGGCACCGTCAGCAAGGTCCTAGCCACCGCCTACGAACTCTTCCTCACTCAGGGCTACGCCACCACCAGCATCCGGACTATCGCATCCGAAGCTGGCGTTAGCGTGGGAACCGTCATGGGAGTCGGCGACAAACAAACGCTGCTCATCCGCACCATTGGCCAACACATTTCAGAACTCCACGATGACATCCGGGGACAATCCGATAGCCTTCTCGATGTCCTGAGACCTTTCCTCCAGATGTTTACCGGCCACGAAGAGCTCTCCCGCGCCTTTGGCGCAGCACTCATCCAACAAGGCAATCAAGGCGAAGCGCTCACCGCACTCAAAACGCTCCTGACCGATGAAATCACCCTGCGACTCGGCACCAGGCTCAGCAGCGCCGATGCGGCCGAGTACGCCGACCTGCTGTACAACGTCTACCTCGGCTTACTCATCGGCTGGGCCGCCGGAATCTACGACACCGAGCACCTCACATCCCAAGCCGCCTCATCGATCGAACGCCTCAACACCGCATTCGGAGTAACCCAATGATCCTAGAATCTTCCCCAGCCTGGCCCTCCCTTCTACTAGCAGCCATTCTGCTTGGCGACGCCGCCCTCTCCCTCAAACCAGTCCCCTTCATCGAAGCCTGCCTCAGCGGCGTCAAACTCCCCAAGGACTGGTGGTGGGCGCTCATTGTCATCAAGTGCCTCGCCGCCGTAGGACTCATTGCCGGCCTCTGGTTCCCCGGCGTAGGAATCACAGCCATGATTGGAGTCATCGCCTATTTCTGCGCGGCCGCAGCAGCCCATGTCCGCGCCCACTTCCTCGGTAGCGCATTCTGGATCAACTGCTTAGGCATGCTCGCATTCTCCATCGGAGTACTGATCCTGACGCTTGCACTGAATTAAGACACCAGTCAACCTTTCACGGCTTCCTGAAGGCAGATACATCATTGCACCTCTTGAATGATGACTTGATGCTTTCTACCCTAAAGGTATGCGCACGACGATAAACCTCCCGCCGAAACTCCTTGAAGAAACGAAGATCCAAGCCAAAGCCAACAATGTCACTTTGAGCTCATACGTCGAAGAGGCGGTCCGCGCTGCCCTCAAGAAGGAAGCCCGCATCAGTACCGAAGACACCCCCGTTAACCTGCCCTCCTTCGATTGCGGCGGACCGGCTCTAGTTGATCTCAGCAACAAAGAAGCTGTGTGGGCGGTACTCGATGATCATTCCTGATGTCAACATTCTCGTTTATGCCTTCCACTCCGCTGCACCGCAACATAAACCCGCTCAACAATGGCTAAGTAGTGCTCTAAATCGGCATGAAACAATTGGACTCCTGGATGTTGTGGCAACGGGCTTGAAGTAGAAAAAGCCATTTCCTAGCCTGCGAGAAATATCTGGCAATGAGGTGGAATCCGATCCCGCCAGGGTCTTGGCAACGTATACCGCATTCAAACCGCCAATGAAATAGCCGAGGCAGAGCAATGATGAAATACCAACTGCAATCTTTAGCAAAACTGTTAAGGATGAATGGTGGGGTCCTTTAATCTTTAACTCCTCTCATTTTGGCCTTCAGGACCAGCAAACTACACCTTTCTAAGGCGCTGTGTACAAACAGGCGTGCTCGGTAGCCATACCATCAGGCACAGAAAGTCACTGTAGAGATGAAGGTACGGGGTTAAGCGATAGGATATGGGATATGAAGAAGATCCGAACGATGCTGGACGGGGTAAACGAGATTCACCTATTTCAAAGCCAGCGAGTAGCGCAGGCAGCGCAGCAAGCGCATCTGCGCAATCGGACTCGCAGTTATCGGGCGCACCGGAAAATAAACGTAGCGATTTCCCACCAGTTGGAGGAGCGCTCCCTGGCGTAAATAGGCTTTCTAACCTTGATGACCAAATTGCTGTGTGGGCGCTTCAGGGGCCAACTCCGCATCCACAGATAATCAAACAGCACAATGACATTCAGCCGGGCGCAGGCGATCGGATTATGGAGGACGCTCATGCAGATATTGTCCTCGATAGGAAAGTTACAGCAGAATCTTTCGAGTACGCGATATTTGAATCAAAAGTACGGCTCTTTACAACCGTAGGTGTCATTTTCGGCGCGCTGATCCTTATACCGGCGATACTCGTTCTTTTTGACCCACCGGAATCCATAGTTGGTACTGCGGCGGTGGGCCTGGCGGCAGCAAGCCCTCTAGTCCGCATCCTCATTGGCCCTAAGCAATCTCAGAAGGACCAGTTAGAGAGCGCGGAGCGGGGAGGGGTTTAAATCCCGAAGTAGGCGCGCAGGTCGGCCGCAATGGCATCGAGGCGGTCGGCATCGGGGGATTCGAGGTAGCACTTCAGCTTCGGCTCGGTACCGGAGGGGCGCACGATGACACGGTCATCGTTGTCGGTGAAGAACTTGGATCCTTGGGCGAATTTCTCTACCTTCGCCACGGGTGAGCCAGCCAGTTCGGTGGGCGGGGTAGATGCGACCTTATCCATCGCTTGGGCGATGATGCTGAGGTCATCGACGCGGAAGGTCAGCGGCTGGGTGTAGAGGGCACCCACGGTGGCGTAGATGCCTTCCAGGCGCTCTAGCAAGGTGGTTCCTGCGGCCTTGCACTCGGCCGCGAGGCTGGCGAGCACTACGGAGGTAGCGACGCCGTCCTTGTCGCGGACAGCGGTGGGGTCGGGGCAGAAACCAATGGCCTCCTCATAACCAAAGGCGAGGTCCGGGGTGCGGGCGATCCACTTGAAACCGGTGAGCGTCTCTTCGTGGCCGAGGCCATAGTGGGCGGCGATGCGCCCGAGCAGGCGGGAGGAGACGAGTGAGTTGGCGAAGTTGCCTGTCGCGCCCTGGCGGGCAAGGTAATCGCCCAAAAGGGCGCCGGTTTCATCGCCGGTGAGCTGGCGCCACGTGCCTGAGGACGTGGGCACAGCGGCGGCGCAGCGATCCGCATCCGGGTCATAAGCGATAAGAATATCGGCGCCGATCTCCTCAGCGTGGCGGATGCCTAGGTCGAGGGCACCGGGCTCTTCCGGGTTGGGGAAGGAGACGGTGGGGAAATCGGGATCTGGTTGGGCCTGCTCAGGAACCAGCGAGACGCGGAAACCGCAGCGGGTCAGGAGCTTTTCGCCCAAGGCGGCACCGACGCCGTGCATGGCGGAAAGTGCGATGGTGACATCGGTATGCGCGCCCACGAGCTGCGCGGCGCGGTCGAGGTACTCGGCGCGGGTATCGACGTCCGCGATGTTCTCGGTGGTTAGCGGGACTTCATCGGCATGGGGTGCCGCGGCGATGGCGGCGGCGATTTCGGCATCGGCGGGCGAAACCAGCTGTACGCCTTCTGCTGGCCCAGTGGCGATGCGGCCGCCTAGGTAGACCTTGTAGCCATTATCGGCCGGCGGGTTATGCGAGGCGGTGACCATAATTCCGGCGTCCGCCTTGAGCGAGCGGACCGTGAAGGCGGTCAGAGGGGTGGGGTTCTGCGCCGGCAGGACTAGGGCCTTGCCGCCGGCAGCGGAGATGACCTGGGCGGCATCGCGCTGGAACTGCGCGGAGCCGTGGCGGGCATCGCAACCAATGGCTACCACTGGGGTGTCCACGTGCTGTTTGAGCCAGGAGATAAGCCCATAGGTGGTGCGGATGACTACGGCGCGATTCATGCGAGACTCGCCCGCGCCCACGGCGGCGCGCAGGCCTGCGGTGCCGAAGGCGAGGGGACCGGCGAAGGCGGCGGCGAGCTCGTCGGTATTGCCCTCTTCAATCCAGGTCATCACCTGGCGGGCGGTGTCCGGATCGGGGTCGTGCTCGGCCCAGGTGCGGGCGTAGTCATAATCCACGGTGGCGGCCTTTGACATGGCTTAGAGCTCCTCGAGGATCTTGGCGGAGGAAGATAGGCCCAGGCGGGTTGCGCCGGCCTCAATCATGGCCAAGGCATCCTTGGCGGTGCGGATGCCGCCAGAGGCCTTGACTCCTAGCTTGTCGCCTACGGTCTCGCGCATGAGCTTAACGGCGTGCACGGAGGCGCCGCCGGCCGGATGGAAACCAGTGGAGGTCTTGACAAAGTCCGCCTGGGCGGCTGCGGCGGCCTTGCAGGCGAGGACAATGGCGTCGTCGGAAAGCGCGGCAGACTCGATGATGACCTTGAGCACCTTGCCAGGGATGGCATCGCGTACGGCCTGGATTTCGGCCTGCAGGTCCTTGGCGCGGCCCTCGATGGCCAGGGGGATATTGATGACCATGTCCACCTCTTCGGCACCATCAGCAACCGCGCGGGCGGCCTCAGCGGCCTTAATCTCCGGCTTTACGGCACCGGAAGGAAAGCCCACGACGGTGGCGATGTGCAGGGAGTCAGGAACCTCGATGGGCAGGGCGGACGGGGAAACGCAGACGGAGTAGGTGCCCAGCTCGGCCGCCTCATTCACCAAGGCGCGGAATTGTTCTGGGGTGGACTCTGGCTTGAGCAGGGTGTGGTCGATGATGGAAGCAACGTCGGTGCGGGAAGTCATAATTGTTCTCCTTAGCGGGTGAGGCGGGATTCGGAACGGGCCATCTTGAGGTCAGAGACGACGTACAGGGCAATGCCGATGGCGGCGACGGCCGCGAGGATCCACAGCACGGTGTTATAGCTGGTGAGGTCCTGCAACTTTGCGGTATATGCAATGCCCAGCGGGATGGCGATATTGATGGTCAGGTTATAAAAGCCAATGGCGATGCCGGACTTGGCGGCGGTGATATTGCGCAGCGCGGTATTGACCAGCGGGGCGTACATCAGCGCAAAGCCGGAGGCGAAGGCCACGATGGCCAGGATGAGTACGGCAACGTGAAGCTGCACAAAGAGCGCCGCCGCCACCAGCGCGCCGGCAACCAGGGCGAAGGCGGTGTAGATGGTGGCGCGAGAGGACAAAACGGCACCGATCTTGCCGGAGAAAATACCGATGAGGATGGCGCAAATATAGCCCGGGATCATCAGCAGGGAGGCCTTATCGATGTTCATGCCGTGCAGGTCATGTGCGGCAAATGGCAGCAGGAAGATAAAGCCCATCTGGGTGGAGTAGACAAAGAAGACCATGAGGATGGTCCACACGTAGCGGCCGTTAGTAAAGAACTCCGGGGTGACCACTGGGTGCTTGGCGTGACCGATGTGGATGATGAAACCCACGATGCCAAGGACAGCAAAGATGAGCCATGCCCAGTTGAATTCCTGCATAAACATGGTCAGGCCGGTGGCGAAGACGGCGATGAAAAACAGGCCTAAGGCGTCGAGGTGGCCCTCCACGGCCTCATCTTCCGGCACCAGCTTGATAATCGGCGGGATGGCCAGGATGAGGATGAGCGGGATGAGGAACATCGCCGTCCATGAGACATAAGTGGAAATAAAGCCGGAGGTCAGCGCGCCAATGAGCAGGCCGGCCTGGAAGGCGGCGGTGGAAAAGCCGAGGTAGGTCTTTTGATCGGCCTCGCTCAGGTGCTTGGTCACGTAAATGACATACAGCGTTTCCGCAGCGGCAAGGCCGGCGGTTTGGATGAGGCGGCCGGTAAGCACCATGGGCCAGAAGCTGGAAAAGGCGAAGGCCAAAAGCGAGCCCACGGCGATGAGGACAACGCCGGTGAGCATGAGCTTGCGGATGGAGATGGAATCCGCCAGCGCGGCGTAGACCACGGCGCCGATGCCGATGATTACGCCGGCGAGGGAAGCCTGGAGGGAGGCGGTTTTAACGGAGATGTCCAGCGCCTGGGCGATCGGCATGGTCATCGTCTTAAAGCCGTTATCAATAACCAGCGAGAAGACGAAGACAAAGAGCAGGATAGGTACGGCAACCTTGGGGTTTACCGCGGAGCCTGTCCGCTTGTCCTGCGGGGAAGCGGTGGGGTGGGTGGAAGTCACGGGGGAGAGGGTCCTTTTAGTCGAGCGCGTTGAGCGGAAGCGCGAGTTCAATCATGGTGCGGAAGGCGGTCTGGCGCTCTTCCGCGGAGAGGTGGGTATCGTGCACCAGGTTGTCGGAGACGGTGAAAAGTCCCAGCGCGTCGACGCCGGCCTCAGCCGCGGTGGCATAAAGCGCTGCGGATTCCATCTCTACGCCGAGCACACCCATGTGCGCCCAGCGCTCGTTCACGTTCTGGTCAAAGTTGTAGAAGATATCCGAGCTCAAGATATTGCCTACGTGGATGTGGGCCTGCTGCTTTTCGGCCTGATCCACCAAAGCCTTGAGGAGCTTCCACGAGGCGGTGGGGGCGTAGCTGCCCGGCAGGTTGTACTGGCTCAAGAAGTTGGAATCAGTGGAGGCGGACGAAGCAACGATGACATCGTGCAGCTCAATGTCTTCCTGCATGGCGCCAATGGAGCCGACACGGATGAGCTTCTTTACGCCGTAGTTGTGGATGAGCTCCCAGGAGTAGATGCCGATGGAGGGAATGCCCATGCCGGAGCCCATCACGGAGATGGGCTTGCCGTTAAAAGTTCCGGTAAACCCCAGCATATTGCGCACACCGTTGAACTGGACGGTATCTTCCAGGAAGTTCTCGGCGATGAACTTCGCCCGCAGTGGGTCACCGGGCAGGAGGATGGTTTCCGCAATGGGCGCGCCCTGCGGATTGATGTGTGGGGTGGCAATATCGGTAGCGGACATATCTGCGCTCCTCGGTATCGGGTGGGGGATTTTACAGACCAAGCTTAAACCCTCAGGGCCCCGAATCAATGGCCTTGTGTGCGGCCTTTCAACAACTGCGGAAAGCCTCACTGGACTCAGCCACCAGCGTGCGTGCCGAGGGGTCACTGCCGGCGGTGAGCATTGCCACGCTTGCCGACGCCCCTTTTTCCCACAACCGCCCAATCCACATGCCTTCACACTTCTGTCGGGGCACGGTAGGAGACGTGGCCGAGCGGCCCGCAGGGGTGGGCAGCCATGCCGTTTGTCTAACTGCCTTTAAAAGGCGCGAAAAGGTGTCACAGGAGCTATGCATTTTTGCGCTCTGACGTGGCGATTTGTGTAAAACGTAGAAAGCGGGTTAGATTATTGGAGTCCGCAACGGAGAGCACAACGAAATAGCGATGTGTTCAACGCTAGGATGTGCCCCCTTAGCTCAGTCGGCAGAGCGTTTCCATGGTAAGGAAAAGGTCGACAGTTCGATTCTGTCAGGGGGCTCCATTCATGTTTGGAGCAAGGAATTCCTCCAAGGTGAATATGGCGGTGTAGCTCAGTGGTAGAGCAAGCGACTCATAATCGCTGTGTCGCGAGTTCAATTCTCGCCATCGCTACCGGGAAAGAAAGGCGCCCGCAGGGCGCTTTTTTATTACCGCGCTGAAGGCAGTCCAGGCTGTGCCTAGTTTCGGATTGGAACTATGGCTCTGGTAAGGTCTTCAACGCTTGATGCTGAGGCATCAAGGAATAAAAGAATAGGGGCGTGGCGCAATTGGTAGCGCAACGGTCTCCAAAACCGTAGGTTGCAGGTTCGAGTCCTGTCGCCCCTGCACAGTGAACCCCGTCATCTGGCATTAGATGGCGGGGTTTCTTCATGCCCTATTTTCTTCGTGACGCTTAGCCCGCCCACTTGTTATCAAAGCCACGCCTTGCAAATGCCGTGGTCAGCTTTTCATGCTGTGCAAGCTTTGCTAGGGTTGACAAAGTTATGGAGGTGCGCGCTAAGCGCCCTATGAGATTTAGTTCCCAAGGAGGGTTAGCTGTGAGCGATGAGCAGCAGCCGAAGAATTCGGGTGCATCGCGCCCGACCGGTAAGCGTCAGCTCTCTGGTGCGGCTACCACGTCCTCCGCGGACTACGCCGATAAGCACGTCGTCCGCGTCGAGGATAAGAACCACGATGACACCCCAGGTGGTGGCGTAGCCGCCTTCCCAGGCGAGGTCGTATCCGAGATGAAGAAGGTGGTGTGGCCTACCGCTAAGGAGATGCTGCAGTACACCCTCATTACCTTTGCGTTCCTTATCGTGCTGACCATTTTGGTCTGGGGCGTTGACACCCTGGCAGGTCTCGGAGTTGAGCAGGTTCTCTCAGATTAGTAAGATAAGCGCATAATCTTTTATCCCGCTGTTTCCGCTTAAAGGAACGGCGGGATACTTTTTGCCCATACGCGGGCGGGTAGGCTGGTCCTACGCAACGCGCCGAGGAATTTTTTGGAGTAAGAATTATGAGCGACGAGAACAACGTCGAAACCGTAGGCACCTCCCTGGAAGAGGCAATGCAGTCCAACGTGCAGGAGCAGGCGGCAGAGCACGCTAGCTCCGTGGAAGAAGCACAACAGGAAGACGCTACCCCAGCCCCTCCGGCAGCGGAGGAAGCTGAAGGAACGGCTGAGTCCACCGAGGCTGCAGGCGAGTCCGCCGAGTCCACCGACGCAGCGGAACCGGCAGCGACCGAAGCAGAGGCCGAGGGCGCGGCCCCCGAGGCCAGCGAAGACGAGTCCGAGGATGCCGCCTACCGCAAGCGCCTGCGCGCCTTTACCCGCGAACTGAAGAAGCAGCCGGGCCAGTGGTACATCATCCAGTGCTACTCCGGCTACGAAAACAAGGTAAAGACCAACCTGGACATGCGCGCCCAGACCCTCGAGGTAGAAGATTCCATCTTCGAGGTCGTTGTACCTATTGAGCAGGTCCTGGAGAACAAGGACGGCAAGAAGAAGATTGTGAAGCGCAAGCTGCTGCCAGGCTACGTCCTGGTTCGCGCTGAGCTTAACGACGCCGCATGGTCCGTCATCCGCGAAACCCCAGGCGTGACCTCCTTCGTGGGCAACGAGGGTAACGCCACCCCGGTCAAGACCCGCGACGTGGCTAAGTTCCTCATGCCCAATGAGGCGCCGTCCACCAAGGGCGATGCTGCCCCGAACGAGGCAGAAGGCGAGCAGGTTGTGGCTATGCCGGAGAAGGAAGTGGCCAAGAAGTACGCGCACGATTTCGAGGTGGGCGAGGCCGTGACCATCCTGTCCGGCCCGCTGGCCGCCGTATCTGCGACCATTTCCGAGATCGACCCGGAGACCGGCAAGATGCAGGGCTTGGTATCCATCTTCGGCCGCGAGACCCCGGTGGAGCTGTCGCCGACCGAGATCGAGCGCATCTCCTAAAAAGTGATTTTGTGCAGGGCGCACGATGTTCTAAACTGGAACGTCGTGCGCCTTTGGCGTGCGTATAAGAAAACGTTTCATCCTCCGGTGGCCCACTGAAGGTGAGCATCCGGACGGGATCCCGTTATTCATCGTGGCGGACATCCCGGTAACACAGGAAAGAGGTAATTCGATGGCTCCTAAGAAGAAGGTATCCGGCTTCATCAAGCTGCAGATCGAGGCAGGCGCCGCTAACCCGGCACCGCCAGTTGGCCCGGCACTGGGTGCCCACGGCGTCAACATCATGGAGTTCTGCAAGGCTTATAACGCCGCTACCGAGAACCAGCGTGGCAACGTGGTTCCGGTTGAGATCACCGTCTACGAGGACCGTTCCTTCGACTTCAAGCTGAAGACCCCGCCGGCAGCTAAGCTGCTGCTGAAGGCCGCTGGCATCAAGAAGGGCTCCGGCGTCCCACACACCGACAAGGTCGGCTCTGTGTCTTGGGATCAGTGCAAGGAAATCGCAGAGACCAAGTTTGCGGACCTGAACGCACGTGACATCGAGAACGGCGCTCGCATCATCGCCGGTACCGCCCGCTCCATGGGCATCACCGTTGATGGCGCACCGGAGAAGTAAAAACTTTATGTGGTAGGGCCAGCTACGGCCCGCCGAACACCACACCAATCCAGAAAAGGAATTGTTAAATGAGCACCAAGTCTAAGGCTTATAAGGCCGCTGCGGAACTGGTAGATAAGTCCCGCCTGTACCGTCCGATCGAGGCTACCAAGCTGGCCAAGGAGACCTCCTCCAAGAACTTCGACGCCACCGTTGACGTCGTCTTCCGCCTGGGCGTTGACCCACGCAAGGCTGACCAGCTGGTTCGCGGCACCGTTTCTCTGCCTAACGGCACCGGTAAGGACGTTCGCGTTGCTGTCTTCGCTGAGGGCGAGAAGGCTACCGCCGCTCAGGAAGCTGGCGCTGACATCGTTGGCACCGCTGAACTGATCGAGCAGATCAACGAGGGCAACATCGATTTCGACGTTGCTATCGCTACCCCGGATCAGATGGCCAAGGTTGGCCGCGTTGCTCGCGTCCTGGGCCCACGTGGTCTGATGCCGAACCCGAAGACCGGCACCGTTACCGCAGACGTTGCTAAGGCAATCTCTGAGGTTAAGGGCGGCAAGATCTCCTTCCGCGTTGATAAGGCTGCTAACCTGCACGCCATCATCGGCAAGGCATCCTTCGACGCTGAGAAGCTGGCTGAGAACTACGGCGCCCTCATGGACGAGATCCAGCGCCTGAAGCCTTCTTCCGCCAAGGGCATCTACATTAAGCGCGCTACCATCTCCACCACCTCCGGCCCGGGCATCCCGGTTGACGGCTCCGTGGTTAAGGGCTACACCGAGTAAATCGGTTTAGCGCACTGCGCTTAAAGCTAAAGGGCTTCGAGGAATTCCTCGAAGCCCTTTTTCTATGTCTTAGCCCGCCTGCAGCTACACGGCGTCAATATCGTCTGGCACCCATTCCCCGCCGTCGTAGTAGACGTTGCGTGCTAGGGGAATTTGGTGCGAAGCAGACTCCAGGATGTGCATAAAATATCCGGCTGTATTCGGAATGGCGAGAGTATCTCCTACGGCAATGCCATCCGGGAAGTCCAGTTCGCGGCGCAGGATAACCTCGTCTTCAATGCAGTAGGCACCCACTACAAAGCCGGTGCGTGGCTCGCGGGAGATTTCCTTTACCGGGCCGGCCGTAGGTACCAGGAGGGGGTCGAGCAGGATGTCATCTGCGGCGGTCCGGCACTGGGTGCGATTCATCGCCACGCCGATAAGGGGCAGGCCATCAGAGCGTTCTTTGAGGAAGCTCACCTCGGCGAGGATGACTCCGCAGCCATCGAGGAGGCTGCGGCCGGGCTCAAGATGTAGGGCGATGTTCCGCTCGCGCAGCTCCTTGCCAGCGGTGCCGTAACCGGGGACCTCGCCAGAGAGGAGCTGGTCCAGCCACTGACCGCGCGTCGGTTCCTGCCAGAAGGGGTAAGTATTGGACAGCGGATCCGATTTCCATGTGAATGGTTCACCGGTACCAGCGCGTTGGGAGGCGATGCGCTCGAGGTAATTCTCCCACTGCTCGCGGGATTCTAGGTAGCTCATGGGCACGCCGCCGCCGATATCGATGAAATCTGCCGGCTGGCCCAATGCGCGTACATGCTCGATCAAGGCAATTGCCTCTGCAAGGGCGGTTCGGCGGTCGGCCTCGCTATAGCCATGCAGGTGCACGTGGACGCCCACAACACGAAGTTCCTGTGGCCACTCGGCTTGCCGCCATGCCGGCAGCCTCTCCCCGAAGCGGGTGGGAGGTAGGGAGTTTGGATCTGGAGCGAGGCGTGGCGCCACGTGGGCGGTGGTGTCTAAATCTCGCGCGATGGCGGCGATGCGGTGGGATTCGGCGCGAGAATCACAGGAGATAGTAACTCCCCGCGACACCGCGAGGCGGAGCAAGCCATCGGTTTTAATAGCGGCGCTGAGGATGATGCGCTCTGGGGCGACACCGCGGTCAAGCACTTGGCGGAGCTCGTTCTCGCTGGCTACATCCACCCCGAGCCCGGCATCGCGCGCAGCATCGACAAAACACAGCGCCTTATTGGCCTTGCGTGCGAAAAACACCTGGGTCTCCACGTCGTGGGAAGCGCCCGCATTGAGCAACTCCTGGGCATTGTGGCGCAGCGGCGCGGGATTCAACGCGTTCACCGGCGAACCGTAGCGCGAGGTCAATGCGCTGACGTGCTGCGGGTTTTCGACGAGCTCACGCATCCACCGTTCCCACCGGGCGCGCAAGGGGACGGTGCCGTGGACGGGTAGTGGTTCTACAGGGGTGGTGGTCATGGGTTTCCTACTTTCTCCGCCCAGCGGGGGATGTCATCGTGCACGGAACGGTTAAGGGAGTCATGGCCGGGCAGGGAGATCTCATTCATCCGGCCAATCTCCACCACGCCAGGAACGTCGTGGAAGGGGGAGGGGGTGGCTTGGGGAGCAACGGTGGCGTCAATAAGCAGGTCCACGCCGCCCTTCTCCCGCCAGGAATCTATCTGCTCAGGCGTGCCTAGGTAGTGGGTATTGACCACACCGGAGTGGATCAGCTCGAGCAGACGCCTAGCTGTGACCGGTGGCGGACCAAAAGCCACGCGCTCAAGGGTGCGTGAAAGCTCGCGAAAGCCGGGCATGGGGCCATGCACCTTGTGCCAATCGACGCATTCTTGGAATACCCCACGAAACGCTGCGCCCACGGCCGCGGCCGGGGTGAGCGGACCGGTACCTTCGGCCGCACGTAGGGAAGCCTCGAGCTCAGCGACGGCATCGCCAGTGAAATCCTGACCGTCGATAACTGAGGCGAGGTCCGCAGTTGAGAAGTCACCGAACTCGCCTGCAGCCCCGATGAGGATCTCACGCAGCTCCGCAGCGTTGTCGATATGCGCGCAGGCCTGCCGCCACCGCGGTGATACCTCCGGCAGCGGTGTCTCTGGGGAGGGCTTTACCTCCATGAAGCGCCCGCTGCGGCTAACCGGGTAGATGGTTTCGGCGGTATCGCCATACAGCAGGCACACATCGATGAAGCTCAAGGCAGCACCGCGTACGCCGATCCGCCGTGCGGAGCTGGGGAGATCGGCACCGAAGTAGAGACCGGTGACCGGTACGCAGGAGGCCTCATAGGCCAAAGAACCAGCGTGGAGATGGTCGTGGCCGGTACAGACTAGGACCTCGTCGAAGGGGGAGCCATCGACCAAGAACCCTTCTCCTTCGGCGCTTACCGCGGTCACGCGGTGCGGCAGGTGGCGAAGGCGAACGTGGGCCGGCGCGCGGCGCACTGCTGCGGACCAGGTATCGGCGAGAAACTGGCCCACCTGAGCCCGCGGTGGGAAGGCATCGGTAGTGTCTTCGCCTCGGCGGCCACGCCACGTGTTGAAACTATCGTGGGCCGTGGTGACGATGGCGCAGTTGACGTTGAGGCGCCACTGCGGAGGCTGTTGCGGGCGGTAGACGGCGCCCGCACCGGCGGGGTAGGGGTCAAAGACTGTGACATCGAGTGGAACGCGGGCGCGCTCGATGAGCTCCTCTACGGCCCAAAGTCCACGCGGTCCACCTCCAATGATGGCAATGCGGCAGGCAGAGCTAGCAGAAGTCACTGCGACGACCTCTCGATGCGCGCGGCAAGTTCAGCGGGCGAAATGTCGAAGTTTTCGCACACCCAGGAATCGTTATAGATGGTGTCCAGGTAAGGCTGGCCGGCGTCGTGCAGCACGGCAACCACTTCGGCCCCTGCCGGCAGGGAGGGCGCGAGGCGTTGGAAGGCGGCGATGACGGCACCACCGGAAGCGCCAGGCAGTAGGCCCTCGGCTTGGGCGAGCTGTCGGGCGGCAACGATGGCATCGAGATCCGGAACCCGCTCCACGGAAGAAGGCGAAAACTTGGTGGATAGCTCGGTCACGATTCCGGCGCCATAGCCAGGCAGCATGCGGGTGCCACGCTCACCACCAAAAAGCACGGAGCCTTCGGCATCAACGCCGATTGTGTGAGCGTCGGCGCCCAACTCGGAGAGCTTGCGTACGCAGCCGCCAAGGGTTCCGGTGGTGCTCATGGCCACGAGCAGGTGGCTGGGCGCTTGGCCGAGCTGGTCCAGAATCTCCGTCATGGTGCCTTCCGCGTGGGCGTGGAAGGCGGCTTCATTGGAGTACTGGTTGAGGTTGAAAGAATCGGGGATCTCTTCCAAAAGCTCGGCCACGCGGGTGCGGCGGGCGGTGAGCCAATCACCGGTCTCTGGATCGGGGTGGTCGAGCAATTCCACGTGTGCGCCGTAGGCCCGCATGGTAGCCACCGTGGAGGCGTTGACTCGCGGATCCACCACGCAATGGAACTTCATGCCTTGCAGCGGGGCTTGGCGAGCTAGCGCCATGCCCAGGTTGCCGGAGGAGGATTCCACCAGCGTCGAACCCGGGCGGATATCGCCGGCTTCGAGGGCTGCCTGGATAAGGGCTCGTGCCGTCCGGTCTTTTGCAGAACCGCCGAGGTTGAATTGTTCGAGTTTGAGATAGAGGTGGACATCCGGCCGGGGACTAATCGCCTCCACTCGCATGAGTGGGGTATTGCCAATGGGCGGGTGCGCTTGAGAATGAATCCTAGGGCTCATCATTGGCCCCATGGTAGACCTTTACGTCCACCTTTTCCGCCGGCTTAGTCCTTGATCTCCGCATAGGCATCGAGGGCGGCCTGGCGCGATTCCTTCAGGTCCACGATGGGTGGGGCGGACAGCGCGGGTGCCCAGCGGCGCACGTACTCGCCGTCGGGGTCGAAGCGCTTGGCCTGCGTTTCGGGGTTGAAGATGCGGAAGAAGGGCGCGGCATCATCGCCGCAGCCGGCCACCCACTGCCAATTAAACGGGTTGGAGGCGGCATCGGCGTCCACCAGCGTGTCCCAGAACCATTCCTCGCCCAGGCGCCAGTGGATGCCCAGGTTCTTGGTGAGGAAGGAGCCGACCACCATGCGCACGCGATTGTGCATGTACCCGGTGGCCCAAAGCTCGCGCATTCCGGCGTCGATAAGCGGAATGCCCGTAGTGCCGGCCTGCCAGTCCTTGAGCCGCGGCGAACCACAGCTCCCGCAGGGAGACCTCGCCAAAGCGCAGGTGGGGCGAGAGTAGGGAGGTGGCATTGAGCGCAGGAATATCGCGCTCCCCGGCGTAGTTGGCCAGGTCCAGCTGGGCTAGTCGCTCGCGCGCCCCGGCCTCGCCGGGCGTCCAGTGTTCGGCCAGGGATGCCGCCCATGCCGGCTCGGTGGGTTTGGGCCAGGCAGATGCACTGCTTGCCGACGCCCCCAACTCCGGCACCCCCTCCGGTTCATCTCCCGCCACCAGGTGGTCGCGCCGCCCAGCGGGCGGGTGCTGGGATAGGCGGGCTCGTCGAGGACGACGGCGACCAAGGGGGCGTCGCTAAGCGAGGCGGCTGTGGCCGCGCGGGAAAGGGCCTGGTTATCGTGCAGGCGCAGGTCATCGCGAAACCACATCAGGCTGGTCATGGCGGCCATCCTACGCGGCGGAAACGGCGATTTGGAGAAACCGCGGGTGGGGAGGTAGTGTTTTCCACGAAGTTTGAACGGCCACTTCACGGCCGAGTCAAAGTTCACCGAAGACCGTTGGTCATCCATTTGGATCGAAGGTTCTCCATCCTAGGAGGCGGCCCACGCAGGAGACACTTTGCGATTTTTCGCGGCATTCTCTTATGTCGCGCGCCCTGTGCTCTTGCACGGGGCTTTTGTTGTTTCGGGCAACCGAAGCGAGGAAGGCCCCGGCGGAATAATAAAAGAGATGTTTTGGAAGGAGGCGAGAGACAATGGCAAACCCAAAGAACACTGCAGACCTGGCAGAGCTGAAGGAGAAGCTGGCTGGCGCTAACTCTGTTGTATTGACCGAGTACCGCGGCCTGACCGTATCCCAGCTGCAGGAGCTGCGTAACGATCTGGGCTTTGACGTTGAATACTCCGTCGCCAAGAACACCCTTTTCAAGATCGCTGCCAAGGAAGCTGGCATCGAAGGTCTTGATGATTTGCTGACTGGCCCGACCGCAATTGCGTTCATCAAGGGTGAGGCAGTAGATGCTGCGAAGGTCATCACCAAGTTCGCTGATGACAACAAGGCACTCATCATCAAGGGTGGCTACATGGACGGCAACGCACTGTCTGCCGACCAGGTTGAGGCCATCGCCAAGCTGGACAACCGCGAGACCACCCTCGCAAAGCTGGCTGGCGCTATGAAGGGTTCTATGGCGAAGGCAGCCGCTCTCTTCAACGCTCCTGCAACCAAGGCTGTACGCACCGTCGCAGCCCTGCAGGACAAGAAGGAAGCAGAAGCTTAAGTCGTCACAAAAGACGCACAATTACAACACCGTGTGCGCGGCATAAATCACGCGCAGCGCACACACAACACAGAAAGGACTTGCCATCATGGCTAAGCTCACCAAGGACGAGCTCATTGAAGCTTTCAAGGAAATGACCCTCATCGAACTGTCCGAGTTCGTTAAGGAATTTGAAGAGGTATTCGACGTTGAGGCTGCTGCTCCGGTTGCTGCTGTTGCAGCTGGCGCTCCGGCTGAGGGCGGCGCTGCTGCCGCTGAGGAGAAGACCGAGTTCGACGTCGTTCTGACCGACGCTGGCGCTAAGAAGATTGGCGTTATTAAGGCTGTCCGCGAGATCGTCTCCGGCCTGGGCCTGAAGGAAGCTAAGGAAATGGTCGAGGGTGCTCCTAAGGCTATCCTCGAGGGCGCTTCCAAGGACGACGCTGAGGCTGCTAAGGCTAAGCTGGAAGAGGCTGGCGCTTCCGTCGAGCTCAAGTAATTTCACTGAGCTTTACGCTTTCAAACCCCCACTCTTACCGCCGCGCGCGGTGGGAGCTGGGGGTTTCCTCGTTTTATGCTCGCGGGCGCTATGCGGGTAGTACAGCAATGGCCAGTAGTGTCAAAGTGTGACACTATGGCATTGTGGAGTTCAGGAGGGGTAGCTTAGAGCGCTTTCACACAGATGGTAAGGCGCCAAAGTACGTGCCCCCTGAACTGCGAAGGATACTGCGTCGCAAACTCATCATGATTGACCGAGCAGCCTCTCTTGCTGATTTGAGGATTCCACCAGCGAATCACTTAGAGAGGTTGAAAGGGCAGTGGGACGGATTTTATTCCATCCGTGTTAATGCGCAGTGGAGAGTAGTTTTTCGATGGACAGGGAAAGGAGCTGTGGACGTTGACTTCATCGATTATCACAAATGAGGGAGAGGAAGCCTCGGATATCGTCCCCGTTCCACACCCTGGGGAGGTCCTGCGCGAGGAGTTTCTGGAGCCGCTCGGACTTACTCAATACCGCTTAGCCAAGGATATTTTTTGCTCCAAGTCTCAAATTTCCAAGCTGGTGCGTGGGCGCATTGGGATTAGTGCGGAAATGGCGCTACGTCTTTCCGCCTATTTTGGTAATTCGGCAGAGTTTTGGCTGGGGCTGCAAGAAGAGTTTGATCTCTGGTGCGCGCGGCAGACCACGGATACGAGCAGCATCATCGCTTGGAATACGCAGACGGCCTAAAACCAATCCGGCGTGGCGGGGCGGCCTGTAGAAACAGGGAATCGCCACTATGGGCTGTAGAATTAGCCCCCATGCTGCCCAAGTCCCGCATTATTTCCGTCCTGCTCCTAGGCCTCGGCGTCGCGCTCATCGCCGCCGGTATTGTGGCGCCGGCGTTTTTGGATTACTCCCCGCAGCTGCCACTGAACCTGAAAAACAGTACGTGGACACTGCACGATGATTCTGCGGATTCGCAGCAGCTGTCCAAGGACGGCACCACGCCGTATTCGGGCCCCATGACCTACCAAATCAACATGGATATCCAGGAGCCCTCGGACGATGAGAAGGCCACTGTGCGCATCGGTGAGACCCGCATGCGCGGCGAAGGGGAGGGCCTTAATGACCTGAGCCAGGCCCAAGTGTGGACCTATCCCGTGGACCGCCTGAGCGGCGAGGCGGCGGGGGAGGCGTCGCTTAGCCATACGCTTGCTACGCCTTCGGATAAAGTCACGGTGGATGGCTACTGGCTCAAGTTCCCAGCGGACGCAGAGAAGACCAACTACCCAGTCTTTGACCCGACGCTGCGTAAGGCCGTCGATGCAGTCTTTGAAGAAGAAACCACGATGGACGGCCGCACGGTCTACCGCTACCACCAAGAAATTGAGCCGACTAACGTCGCGCAGCTATTTGCGGCCGATGGCAATACCACCAGCTTGCCCAAGAAAGACGGCGGCGAGGAGCAGGGCTACCTAACCCACTCCGGCAGCCGAGACTTCTATGTGGACCAACAAACCGGCCTCGTGGTGGGCATGGAGATGGATATCGATGATTATTACGCGGACCGCGAAGGCGTGGGCCGCGAGCGCGCCTTCGTCTTTAACGGCTCTACCTCTGAAGAGGACCAGCAGACGCTGCTCAAAGAGGCGGCAGATTTCCCGCGCGACCACGTAGCGGAGATCGTGCGGTGGGTTGCCATCGGCCTCGGTGCACTTTTAGCCCTGCTCGGAATCATCGGCGCACTCGGCCTATTTGGCGGCAAGAATAAGCATGCCCGCTCGCGCCATAACCGCGGACGCATCGGTGGAAGCGCGGTGCCGGCGAGCCGGTAAAAGCGCAGCTGGAAAACAAAATCGCCGCCGGGGTTGCGGTGTATTGAGATTTTAGTGGTAGGGTGCTCGGTGGTTGTCGCGCACAGTCGCGCGACGTGGACGCGTTAGCGCCGCGGCGAGCACGAGCTTGCCCCCTAGCGCGGTAGCGACACGCCCCAAGAGTGGTGTGTCTTTACATGGCAGGTCTTTTCCTATAAGCTGTTTCGTTGCGCTGGAATCTGGATCTTCGGTGCACATTTAGCCTTTCAGGCCGGTGATGGCAAAACCGACTTGACAAGGTGATTTTGTGCATTCTGAACCCAGACACTCCACAGCAGACCGAATGCTAGAATTACCAGCGGTTTTGCGGCTCGTCGGCCAGGGCGAGCAGGCAATCCGCGTGAGGTGCTGGAAGGACCCATCTTGGCAGTCTCCCGCCAGACCAAGTCAGTGGCCAATATCCCCGGAGCCCCGAAGCGATACTCGTTTGCAAAAATCAGCGAGCCTATCGCCCTGCCGGGTCTCCTTGACGTACAACTTGATTCCTTTGATTGGCTCGTCGGCGCGCCGGAGTGGCGCGAGCGCGAGCAGGCTGAGCGCGGCGATGACGCCCGCGTGACGAGCGGCCTCGAGGACATCCTCGAAGAGCTTTCGCCGATTGAGGACTACTCGGGCAATATGTCCCTGTCCTTGTCGGAGCCGCGCTTTGAACCGGTGAAGAACACCGTGGATGAGTGCAAGGAAAAGGACATCAACTACTCCGCGCCGCTGTACGTGACCGCAGAGTTTATTAATAACGACACCCAAGAGATTAAGTCGCAGACCGTCTTCATCGGCGATTTCCCGATTATGACGGATATGGGCACGTTCATCGTGAACGGTACCGAGCGCGTCGTCGTCTCTCAGCTGGTGCGCTCCCCGGGCGTGTACTTCGATCGCTCGATCGATAAGTCCACCGAGCGCCCGCTGCACTCCGTGAAGGTTATTCCTTCCCGCGGTGCATGGTTGGAGTTCGACGTCGACAAGCGCGACACCGTTGGCGTGCGCATTGACCGCAAGCGCCGCCAGCCGGTAACCGTACTGCTTAAGGCACTGGGTTGGAGCGAGGAGCAGATCAAGGATCGCTTCGGCTTCTCCGAGCTCATGATGTCCACCCTGGAGTCTGACGGTGTAGCGAACACCGATGAGGCACTGCTGGAGATTTACCGCAAGCAGCGCCCAGGCGAGCAGCCCACCCGTGAGCTGGCTCAGTCCTTGCTGGATAACTCCTTCTTCCGTGCAAAGCGTTACGACCTGGCTAAGGTCGGCCGCTACAAGGTCAACCGCAAGCTGGGGCTCGGCGGCGACCACGATGGTCTGATGACCCTGACCGAGGAAGACATTGCCGTCACCCTCGAGTACCTGGTCCGCCTGCACGTAGGCGAGCGCGAGATGAAGGCGCCGAACGGTGAGATGATCGCCCTGCACACGGACGACATCGACCACTTTGGTAACCGTCGCCTGCGCACCGTGGGTGAGCTCATCCAGAACCAGGTCCGCGTCGGCCTGTCCCGTATGGAGCGCGTTGTGCGCGAGCGCATGACCACCCAGGACGCGGAGTCCATCACTCCGACCTCCTTGATTAACGTGCGCCCGGTCTCTGCTGCTATCCGCGAGTTCTTCGGTACCTCGCAGCTGTCCCAGTTCATGGACCACAACAACTCGCTGTCCGGCCTGACCCACAAGCGCCGCCTGTCCGCGCTGGGCCCAGGCGGCCTGTCTCGTGAGCGCGCCGGCATTGAGGTGCGTGACGTTCACGCTTCTCACTACGGCCGTATGTGCCCGATTGAGACCCCTGAGGGCCCGAACATTGGCCTCATTGGTGCGCTGGCGTCCTACGCCCGCGTGAATGCTTTCGGCTTCATTGAGACCCCGTACCGCAAGGTTGTGGACGGCAAGATCACCGACCAGGTGGAGTACCTCACCGCCGATGAAGAGGACCGCTTCGCTATTGCTCAGGCCGAGGTCGAGCAGGACGCAGAGGGTAACCTCACCGGCGAGCGTATTGAGGTCCGCCTGAAGGACGGCGACATCGGGCTTACCGACGCCGCCGGTGTGGACTACGTTGACGTCTCCCCGCGCCAGATGGTTTCCGTGGGTACCGCCATGATTCCGTTCTTGGAGCACGACGATGCTAACCGTGCCCTGATGGGTGCGAACATGCAGAAGCAGGCAGTGCCGCTGGTTCGTTCCGAGGCCCCGCTGGTTGGTACCGGCATGGAGCAGCGCGCTGCGTACGACGCTGGCGACGTTGTCATCACCCCGAAGGCCGGTGTGGTTGAGAACGTCACCGCTGATGTCATTACCATTATGGATGATGAGGGCCAGCGCGATACCTACGTCCTGCGTAAGTTCGAGCGCACCAACCAGGGCACCAACTACAACCAGACCCCGCTGGTTTCCATGGGCGAGCGCGTAGAGGCCGGCCAGGTTCTGGCCGATGGCCCGGGTACCCACAATGGTGAGATGTCCCTCGGCCGCAACCTGTTGGTTGCCTTCATGCCGTGGGAAGGCCATAACTACGAGGACGCCATCATCCTCAACCAGCGCATCGTGGAAGAGGACATCTTGACCTCCGTCCACATCGAGGAGCACGAGATCGATGCTCGCGATACCAAGCTGGGCGCCGAGGAAATCACCCGCGAGATCCCGAACGTCTCCGAGGACGTCCTGAGCGACCTGGACGAGCGCGGCATCATCCGCATCGGTGCCGACGTCCGCGCCGGCGACATCCTGGTGGGTAAGGTCACCCCGAAGGGTGAGACCGAGCTGACCCCGGAGGAGCGCCTGCTGCGCGCCATCTTCGGCGAGAAGGCCCGCGAGGTCCGCGATACCTCCATGAAGGTCCCGCACGGTGAGGTAGGCAAGGTCATTGGCGTTGCTCGCTTCTCCCGCGACGATGATGACGATCTGGCCCCTGGCGTCAACGAGATGATTCGTGTCTACGTGGCCCAGAAGCGCAAGATTCAGGACGGCGATAAGATGGCCGGCCGCCACGGCAACAAGGGTGTTGTGGGCAAGATCCTGCCGCCAGAGGATATGCCGTTCATGGAAGACGGCACCCCGGTGGACATCCTGCTTAACACCCACGGTGTGCCGCGTCGTATGAACATCGGCCAGGTCCTCGAGGTTCACTTGGGCTGGCTGGCACACGCCGGCTGGAAGGTTGACACCGAGGATCCGAAGAACGCCGAGCTGCTCAAGACCCTGCCGGAAGAGCTTTACGACGTTCCTGCAGATTCCTTGACCGCCACCCCGGTCTTCGATGGTGCTACCAACCACGAGATCGAGCGCCTGCTGGCTTCTTCCCGTCCTAACCGCGACGGCGATGTGCTGGTGGATGAGCACGGCAAGGCCACGCTTTTCGACGGCCGCTCGGGCGAGCCATACAAGTACCCGATCTCTGTCGGCTACATGTACATGCTCAAGCTGCACCACCTGGTCGATGAGAAGATTCACGCCCGTTCCACCGGTCCTTACTCCATGATTACCCAGCAGCCGCTGGGTGGTAAGGCCCAGTTCGGTGGCCAGCGCTTCGGCGAGATGGAGGTGTGGGCAATGCAGGCATACGGCGCTGCCTACACCCTGCAGGAGCTGCTGACCATCAAGTCCGATGACGTCGTCGGCCGTGTGAAGGTCTACGAGGCCATTGTTAAGGGCGACAATATTCCAGATCCGGGCATCCCTGAGTCCTTCAAGGTGTTGCTCAAGGAGCTGCAGTCCCTGTGTCTGAACGTGGAGGTTCTCTCCACCGACGGCACGCCGATGGAGCTGTCTGGCTCTGATGACGATGACATGGATAGCCCATCGCTTGGCATTAACCTGTCCCGCGATGAGGGTTCCTCTGCTGACATCGCCTAATTAGTTTCTTGGTCCACCGCGGGGAAAATCCCCGCGGCAGGGCATAAACGTTTCATTCATAGAAAGCCATCAATTCCTCGACAACGAGGATGAAAGGGAGACATTACGTGTTTGACGTAAATCTCTTCGACGAGCTCCGCATCGGTCTGGCCACCGCAGACGATATTCGTCGCTGGTCCAAGGGCGAGGTCAAAAAGCCCGAGACCATTAACTACCGCACCCTGAAGCCGGAGAAGGACGGCCTCTTCTGCGAGCGCATCTTCGGCCCCACCCGTGACTGGGAGTGCGCTTGTGGCAAGTACAAGCGCGTCCGCTACAAGGGCATCATCTGTGAGCGCTGTGGCGTTGAGGTGACCAAGTCCAAGGTTCGCCGTGAGCGCATGGGCCACATCGAGCTGGCCGCTCCGGTAACCCACATCTGGTACTTCAAGGGCGTTCCTTCCCGCCTGGGCTACCTGCTGGACCTGGCTCCGAAGGATCTCGAGCGCATCATCTACTTCGCGGCCAACATCATCACCTCCGTGGATGAAGAGGCTCGCCACAACGACCAGTCCACTCTGGAAGCAGAGATGCTTCTGGAGAAGAAGGACGTTGAGGACGATACCGAGTCCGAGATCGCAGAGCGCGCCTCCAAGCTGGAATCTGACCTGGCTGAGCTGGAAGCAGCCGGTGCCAAGGCAGATGCCCGCAAGAAGGTCCAGAACGCTGCCGATAAGGAGATGCAGCACATCCGCGAGCGCGGCGAGCGCGAGATCGCCCGCCTGGATGAAATCTGGAACACCTTCATCAAGCTGGCTCCGAAGCAGATGATCATCGATGAGACCATCTACGAAGAGCTGGTTGACCGCTACGAGGATTACTTCACCGGCGGCATGGGTGCTGAAGCCATCCAGACCTTGGTCCGCAACTTCGACCTCGAGGCTGAGGCTGAGGAACTGCGCGAGATCATCAACAACGGCAAGGGCCAGAAGAAGATGCGTGCCCTGAAGCGCCTGAAGGTCGTTGCTGCCTTCCTGCGCTCCGGCAACGATCCGGCCGGCATGGTGCTGGATGCCATCCCGGTTATCCCGCCAGAGCTGCGCCCGATGGTGCAGCTGGACGGTGGCCGCTTCGCTACCTCCGACCTGAACGACCTCTACCGCCGCGTGATCAACCGCAATAACCGTTTGAAGCGCATGATCGACCTGGGTGCTCCAGAGATCATCGTGAACAACGAGAAGCGCATGCTGCAGGAGTCTGTGGACGCGCTCTTCGATAACGGCCGCCGTGGTCGTCCGGTTACCGGCCCGGGCAACCGTCCGCTCAAGTCCCTGTCTGACTTGCTCAAGGGCAAGCAGGGCCGCTTCCGCCAGAACCTGCTGGGTAAGCGCGTGGACTACTCCGGCCGTTCCGTGATTATCGTTGGTCCGCAGCTGAAGCTGCACGAGTGTGGTCTGCCGAAGCTCATGGCGCTCGAGCTGTTCAAGCCGTTCGTCATGAAGCGTTTGGTAGAAAATGACTATGCCCAGAACATCAAGTCCGCCAAGCGCATGGTTGAGCGCCAGCGCCCAGAGGTGTGGGACGTTCTGGAACAGGCCATTTCCGAGCACCCAGTGATGCTCAACCGTGCTCCTACGCTGCACCGCCTGGGTATTCAGGCCTTCGAGCCGAAGCTGGTTGAGGGTAAGGCTATTCAGCTGCACCCGTTGGCTTGTGAGGCTTTCAACGCCGACTTCGACGGCGACCAGATGGCAGTCCACCTGCCGCTGTCCGCTGAGGCACAGGCTGAGGCCCGCGTCCTGATGTTGGCGTCCAATAACATTCTGTCCCCAGCATCCGGTAAGCCGCTGGCCATGCCGCGTCTGGACATGGTTACCGGCCTGTACTACCTGACCATGGACAAGTCCGAGGACGAGATCGGTGGCAACGGCCGCTTCCGCGAGGCAGAAGAGGACAAGCCGGCTACCGGCGTCTTCTCCTCCTACGCTGAGGCCCTCATGGCCTATGACCGCGGCACCGTTGGTCTGCAGGCTCCGATCAAGGTCCGCATCGATCACCTTCGCCCGCCGAAGGAGATCGAGGACGAGCAGTTCCCGGATGGCTGGTCCAAGGGCCAGGCATGGATGGGCTACACCACCATTGGCCGCGTTATGTTCAACGAGCTGCTGCCATGGAACTACCCGTACCTCGAGGGCATCATGGTCCGTAAGGGCGGCGGCTCCGGCAACAAGGTTCTCATCGGTGACGTGGTCAATGACTTGGCCAATAAGTACCCGATGATCACCGTGGCTCAGGTGCTGGACAACATGAAGGATGCCGGCTTCTACTGGGCAACCCGTTCCGGCGTGACCATCACCATGTCTGACGTTCTGGTTCTGCCGAATAAGACCGAGATCCTCGAGTCTTATGAGAAGGAAGCAGAGCGCATCGAGCGCAAGTACTGGGAGCAGGGCGCCCTGACCGAGCGCGAGCGCTACGACCGCCTGGTTGAGCTGTGGAAGGACGCTACCGACACTGTCGGTGAGGCCGTCGAGAACATGTACCCGGACCACAACCCGATTCCGATGATTGTGAAGTCTGGTGCTGCCGGTAACATGCGTCAGATCTGGACGCTGGCCGGTATGAAGGGCATGGTTGTGAACTCGCACGGTGATTACATCACCCGTCCGATTAAGACCTCCTTCCGCGAAGGCCTGTCCGTGCTGGAGTACTTCAACAACTCCCACGGTTCCCGTAAGGGTCTGGCCGATACCGCACTGCGTACCGCTGACTCCGGCTACCTCACCCGTCGTCTGGTGGACGTGGCTCAGGACGTCATCGTCCGCGAAGAGGACTGTGGCACCCGCCAGGGCGTCCGCGTCCCAATCGGCGAGGTTTCCGGCGACAAGGTTGTTCTCTCCGAGCTGTGGGAGACCTCCGCATCCGGCCGCGTTCTCGCGACCGATGTCAAGGACGCCGACGGCGAGGTCGTGGCCGAGGCCGGCTCCGACCTCACCGAGGAGCTCACCCAGAAGCTGCTTGACGCAAAGGTCACCGAGGTCAAGGTTCGCTCCGTGCTGACCTGCCAGACCCCGGCCGGCGTTTGTGCTAAGTGCTACGGCAAGTCCATGGCTTCCGGCCAGCTCGTCGATATCGGCGAGGCCGTCGGCATCGTGGCTGCACAGTCCATTGGTGAGCCGGGTACCCAGCTGACCATGCGTACGTTCCACCAGGGTGGTGTCGGTGGCGATATTACCGGCGGTCTGCCGCGTGTTCAGGAGCTCTTCGAGGCCCGTAACCCGAAGAACCGCGCTCCTATCGCCTCCGTTGACGGCACCGTTTCCCTTTCTGACGAGGGCAACTTCTGGACCCTGACCATCACCCCGGATGACGGCTCTGATGACGTGGTCTATGAGAAGCTCTCTAAGCGTCAGGGCCTGGCTCAGGTTCGTCGCCCGATGGAGTCCAACCCGGATGCCATGATCGAGCGTTCCCTCAAGGACGGCGACCACGTTGAGACCGGTGACCGCCTGATGCGTGGTGCGGCTGACCCGCACGACGTGCTCGAGGTCCTCGGCCGCCGTGGCGTGGAGCAGCACCTCATCAACGAGGTTCAGGCTGTGTACCGTACCCAGGGTGTGGCTATTCACGATAAGCACATCGAGATCATCATCCGCCAGATGCTGCGCCGCGGCACCGTCATTGATGCAGGTACCACGGACTTGCTGCCGGGTAACCTCATTGACCTTTCTGAGGCCAAGCAGCTCAATGCTGCCCAGGTTGCAGAGGGCGGCGAGCCAGCTCAGCTGCGCTCGGAGATCATGGGTATTACCAAGGCTTCCTTGGCTACCGAGTCCTGGCTGTCCGCTGCATCGTTCCAGGAGACCACTCGCGTGCTTACCGACGCCGCTATTAATAAGCGCTCCGATAAGCTCATTGGCCTCAAGGAGAACGTCATCATCGGTAAGCTGATCCCTGCTGGTACCGGTATCTCCCGCTACCGCAACATCTCCGTCAAGCCGACCGAGGCTGCGCGCAACGCTGCATACTCGATTCCGACTTATGGCGATTCCATCTACGGCGATGACGGCTTCGGTGAATTCACCGGCGCTTCCGTCCCGCTGGATGAGGACTTCACCTTCTAACGTGCAGTTCAATTTGCGTTAACGCGGGAAATTAACAGCCCCGCCTTCCTGAACGGTAGGAAGGCGGGGCTGTTTCGATGTCTAGGGTGCACCGCTAAACTGCTTTGCTAGTATGAATGCAGCTTTTGGCCAGCCACTTTAAAGGAGTGCGGCCTAAGTCATTGAAAATTGCACATTTCACGGGTGCTTGCGCGCTGCTCTGTTGTGCAGCTGTGTCGGGCTGAGATGCCACAGAAATTGTGGCGAACCGTTGAACCTGATCCGGATAATGCCGGCGAGAGGGAGGAAATTATGACTACTAATACACGTGTGTCCGCTGCCCCGAAGCGCAGCCTGAATTGGCGCGTGGTCGATATTGTGGTGGCATCCGTGTTGGGTGTGGCCTGTGGCTTTGTGTTCCTAGGGTGGAATGCGGTGGGCTATGCCTGGTTTGAGGCCATGGATGCCGTGACACCGGGTCTGGGGGGTATCGCTACGGGTATTTGGCTTATCGGTGGCGTGCTTGGTGGCCTGATTATTCGGAAGCCAGGTGCCGCCATCTATGTTGAGGTATTGGCCGCCACCGTATCGGCGGTGCTGGGCTCCCAGTGGGGCATTAGCACCTTGTACTCCGGCCTCGCGCAGGGCATTGGTGTGGAGATTATCCTGGCCATTTTCCTCTACCGTAAGTTTGGTCTGGGCGTGTCTATCTTGGCCGGCATGGCTGCCGGTTGGGGTGCTTTTGTTCTGGAGCTATTTCTCTCCGGCAACCTGGCGCGTAGCTTTGAATTCAAAGTTATTTACCTTGCTACGCTGAGCGTTTCCGGTGCTATTTTGGCCGGTGCGTTGGGCTACTTTGTGGTCAAGGCGTTGGCAAAGACCGGTGCTTTGGACCGCTTTGCCGCAGGCCGTGAACAGCGCGCTTAGGGCGAGTTGTTTCGGTGTCTGATTTTTCGACGCTGGCGGGAAACGCCACCAAGATAACCGCCCGAGGCTTTGGGTGGACCCATGCGGGACGAAAGCAGCCGGCCTTGGCCGATATTGACTTGGTCATTGAGCCAGGTGAACGCGTGCTTCTCTGCGGCAACTCGGGATCGGGTAAGTCTACTTTGCTGGCTGCGATGGCTGGAGTGCTCGGCTCCGACGAGGAGGGAACTCGCACGGGCGATATTCTTCTTGAAGACTCCACCGGCATGGTGGAGGAACCGGGGCGCTCCATTCCGGTAGGGCTGGTGCTCCAGGATCCGGATTCGCAGGTGATCTCCGCGCGTGTGGGGGACGATATTGCTTTTGGCTGCGAAAACCTGGCTTACCCGCGTGAGGAAATTTGGCGTCGAGTAGCGGCTGCCAAGGAGTTGGTGGGGCCTTTTGTACCGCTGGGTTTTCCCACCGAGCGGCTCTCCGGTGGGCAGAAGCAGCGCTTGGCACTCGCCGGCGTCATCGCTATGGGGGCGGGCGTAGTGCTTCTCGACGAACCCACGGCCAACCTTGACCCCGCCGGCGCACGCGATGTGGTGCGCGCCGTGTCTAGGCTGGTGGAAGAAACCGGCGCGACGCTCGTGGTGGTAGAACACCAGCACGCGGCGTGGGACGGCGTGCTCGACCGCGCAGTGGAGCTGGACCGCGGACGCATCGTGGCCGATACCTCCTTCGCCGAGGTGGCCCAGCGTCGCCAGGTCTCCGGCCTGCCGCAGGCGCGACGCCTCAGTGAGGCCGAGCTTGCCCAGCGCGACGCCGCGCTGTGGAGCACTGACCTCGTCACCCGCTATGGTCCGCCGCGCACCATTGCACTGCCGGCGGGAGCCTCCACGGTCATTACCGGGCCGAATGGTGCGGGTAAGTCCACCTGGTTGATGACCATGGCTGGGTTGCTGCCGGCAAAATCCGGTGAGATCGGGGTGGCCGATTTCGTGCGTCGCGGGGTCAAGGGGTCGCCGCTGCGCTGGAAATCGCGCGAGCTGGCGGACCGCATTGGCTTTGTCTTCCAGAACCCGGAGCACCAATTCGTCGCCCGCACGGTGGCCGAGGAACTACGGGTTGCGCCCAAGGTAATGCGCGTAGAACCGCCTGAGGAGAGAATCGCGCAGCTCGTGGAATCACTCCGGCTGGAGCATCTCTTGGGGGCCAACCCGTTTACGCTTTCAGGCGGCGAGAAGCGGCGCCTATCGGTGGCTACTGCCTTGGTCACCGCGCCGTCGGTGCTGCTCTTGGATGAGCCCACCTTTGGGCAAGACCCCCAGACCTTTGTGGAGCTGGTGCGCTTGCTGCGGCAATTGGCAGATGATGGCACCACCATCGCCTCTATTACCCATGACCCGCTATTTATCCAGGCCTTGGGGGATCACCGAGTGGAGGTTCACGGTGCCTAATCTTTTGCGCGGGGCTAACCCGCTAAGCCGCATCTTTTTGATGTTTATCTGGGTTACCCCACTATTGGCCTCCATTGACTGGGTCTCGGCCGCGGTATCGCTGTCGCTTACCCTGATCCTTGCGCCGCTGTGCGGGGTGTCATGGGTGCGGCTTTTTAAATCCGGGTGGTTCCTGTTTCTCATTGCGCCGATTTCTGGCATCTCGATGCTGTTGTACGGCGAGCCTGGTGGTAAAGAGTATTTCAGTTGGTGGCTGGTGCAGGTCACCGAAAATTCCCTGACCCTCGCGATCGCCATTACGCTGCGTGTCTTTGCAGTGGCGCTGCCCATGGTGGTCCTAGCCCGTGATATTGATCCGACCGAATTAGGCGATGCTCTCTCGCAGATCCTCAAGCTGCCCTCGCGCTTTGTTATTGGTGCGGTCGCCGGGGTGCGTATGATGACGCTATTTCAATCTGACTGGCAGTCGCTGGGTATGGCGCGCAGGGCGAGGGGGCTGACGGACGTCGGCAAGCTGCAGCATTTGCTGACCATGTCCTTTGGCCTTCTGGTAATTGCGCTGCGCCGCGGTGGCAAGTTGGCAACGGCCATGGAGGCGCGCGGTTTCGGCCGTACCCCGCCTGGCGGTGGGAAGCGCTCGTGGGCGCGTGAGTCGCGGCTGCGGGCCCGCGATGGGTGGATCATGGTCTGCGGCGCCGTCCTTGCTTTCGTACCGGTGGTAGTTTCGGTACTCACTGGGGCCTGGAGATTCTTCGGCCTATAACCCGCGAAAGCAGTGATTGAGCGACCATGGACTTTGATAGCCAACAAGAGCGACTTTTAGAGGACATCGTCAAGCTGGCCGCAGCCAGAAAGCGCGCCTTCAAGCCGGTGACCGTGCTTATCGACGGCCCCTCGGGCGCCGGCAAAACCTGGACCTCTGCCGCGCTGGCCGAGCGCACCAATTGGCGGGTGGTGCACCTCGATGAGTTTTACCCCGGCTGGCACGGCCTGGATAAGGGCTCGGACATGGTGGCCGAGCAGGTTTTGCGCACCATGAACCCCGGCTACTGGCGCTGGGACTGGGAAGCAGGTGCCCCGGGGGACTGGGCCAGCTTGGACGTGCGCGATGATCTCATCGTGGAGGGCGTGGGCTCCGTAACCGCCGCCAATATTGCCGCGGCCAAGGAGAGGGGAGCGGTAGTAAGCGTGCTTATCGACGGCCCCCGTGACCAACGCCGCGAACGCGCCATCGCCCGCGAGCCTGACTACGACCAGTGGTTTGAAACGTGGGAAGAACAGGAAAAGAACTACTTTGCCACCAAGGCCGCCGAGGCAGACCTGGTCTGGGAATGGTCCTAGCAGCAGGAAGGCGCCGATCGCGTTTTGTATAAAGCGCGGTCGGTTTGCTACTCTAAACGTCAGTTCACTATGCGTGCCTTTCTAGGTGCGCGGTGAAGAGTCTGATCCTTAACAAGGCACCGGTCTTGGAAAGAGTTCTGGACATGCGGCAGCGCCCCGGGAAAGAGCGCCCATTTTTGCATGTTTGGTTCCTTTCTTTTGGTCTCGGTGCGATTCGACAGAAAGACTGTTAAATGCCAACTATTCAGCAGCTGGTCCGCAAGGGCCGCCACGATAAGCGTAAAGAGGTTTCCACCGCTGCGCTGAAGGGTTCCCCGCAGCGTCGCGGTGTGTGCACCCGCGTGTACACCACCACTCCTAAGAAGCCGAACTCCGCACTGCGTAAGGTTGCTCGTGTTCGCCTGACTACCGGTATTGAGGTTTCCGCCTACATTCCGGGTGAGGGCCACAACCTGCAGGAGCACTCCATGGTCCTCGTTCGCGGCGGCCGTGTGAAGGACCTTCCTGGTGTTCGTTACAAGATCATCCGCGGCGCTCTGGATACCCAGGGTGTCAAGGACCGTAAGCAGGCACGTTCCCGTTACGGCGCAAAGAAGGGACAGTAATAAACAATGCGTAAGAATGCTGCTCCGAAGCGTCCTGTAGTCAAGGACCCGGTATACAACTCCGAGCAGGTAACCATGCTCGTCAACAAGATCCTCCAGGACGGCAAGAAGTCCACCGCAGAGCGCATCGTCTACGGCGCTCTCGAGGCTTGCCGTGAGAAGACCGGTACCGATCCGGTTGGCACCCTGGAGAAGGCACTGGGCAACATCCGCCCAGACCTCGAGGTTCGCTCCCGCCGTGTCGGTGGCGCTACCTACCAGGTGCCGGTTGAGGTTCGCCCTGACCGCGCTAACACCCTGGCACTGCGCTGGATGGTGACCTTCACCCGCCAGCGTCGCGAGAACTCCATGATCGAGCGTCTCGCAAATGAGATCCTGGATGCCTCCAACGGCCTCGGCGCTTCCGTTAAGCGTCGTGAGGATACTCACAAGATGGCAGAGGCTAACCGCGCCTTCGCCCACTACCGCTGGTAATTTCAGCACCCACATCAATGGCCCAAGCAACGAGAAACAAGTTTCGCGCTGGCTGCCGGCAGTTTTCCTGCCGCGGCAACACAAAACTCCATATCTCTTGCTTGGGTCATTTTTTGCCCTAATGGGTGTGATCTCTGGGCGGTATACCTGCCCAGTCCAGCGGCATCGTGGAGTGTCCAGTACACTGAAGCGATGGAAGTCTAGGGGCAGGCTGCTCCGAGGACGGCCAAATAGTGGCAAAAATTTACATGACCTTATCCATGCAGGCGTCATAGCCAGAAACCTGGTCACGGCGTCGACGACTATTAAGTTGGGGTATAAACGTGGCACAAGAAGTGCTTAAGGACCTGAACAAGGTCCGCAACATCGGCATCATGGCCCACATCGATGCTGGTAAGACGACGACCACCGAGCGTATTCTCTTCTACACCGGTATCAACCGTAAGGTGGGCGAGACCCACGACGGTGCTTCCACCACTGACTGGATGGAGCAGGAGAAGGAACGCGGCATCACCATTACCTCCGCTGCCGTGACCTGCTTCTGGAATAACAACCAGATCAACATCATCGACACCCCGGGTCACGTTGACTTCACCGTTGAGGTTGAGCGTTCCCTCCGTGTTCTCGATGGCGCCGTCGCCGTCTTCGACGGTAAGGAAGGCGTTGAGCCGCAGTCCGAGCAGGTGTGGCGTCAGGCAGCTAAGTACGACGTTCCGCGTATCTGCTTTGTTAACAAGATGGACAAGCTGGGCGCTGACTTCTACTTCACCGTTCAGACCATCATCGACCGCCTGGGCGCCAAGCCATTGGTTATGCAGCTGCCTATCGGCGCTGAGGATGACTTCGACGGCGTTGTCGACCTGCTGAACATGCAGGCAATCACCTGGCGCGGCAAGGTTGAGACCGGTGCTGAGCCTACCTACGAGGAAATCCCAGAAGACCTCAAGGACAAGGCGGCTGAGTACCGCGAGAAGCTGGTTGAGACCGTTGCTGAGTCCGACGAAGAGCTCATGGAGAAGTACTTCGGCGGCGAGGAGCTGACCATTGACGAGCTTAAGGCCGGCATCCGCAAGCTCACCATCAACTCCGAGGTTTACCCGGTTTACTGCGGTACCGCTTACCGCAACAAGGGCGTGCAGCCACTGCTGGACGCTGTGGTTGACTTCCTGCCAAGCCCGCTGGACGTCGGCGAGGTTATCGGCCACGAGGTAGGAAACGAGGAGAAGGAGCTTACCCGTAAGCCTTCCGTTGAGTCCCCGTTCTCCGCACTGGCATTCAAGATTGCTGCTCACCCATTCTTCGGTCAGCTGACCTTCACCCGCGTTTACTCCGGCCAGGTCACCCCGGGTACCGAGGTTATGAACTCCACCAAGGGCAAGAAGGAGCGCATCGGTAAGCTCTTCCAGATGCACGCCAACAAGGAAAACCCTGTTGAGCAGGCAGATGCCGGTAACATCTACGCTGTTATCGGTCTGAAGGAGACCACCACCGGTGACACCCTGTGTGACAAGGACGACCAGATCATTCTGGAGTCTATGGACTTCCCGGATCCGGTTATCAAGGTTTCCATCGAGCCGAAGACCAAGGCTGACCAGGAGAAGCTGGGTACCGCTATCCAGAAGCTGGCGGCTGAGGACCCAACCTTCACCGTTGAGCTGGATGAAGAGACCGGCCAGACCGTTATCGGCGGCATGGGCGAGCTCCACCTTGACGTTCTGGTTGACCGCATGAAGCGCGAGTTCAAGGTCGAGGCAAACATCGGTAACCCGCAGGTTGCCTACCGTGAGACCATCCGCAAGAAGGTTGAGTCCATGGAATACACCCACAAGAAGCAGACCGGTGGTTCCGGCCAGTTCGCAAAGGTTATCTGCACCATCGAGCCGTACAACCCGGACCCGGAGACCCTGGAAGAGGGCGAGTCCGCAACCTACGCATTCGACAATGCTGTTACCGGTGGCCGCGTTCCGAAGGAATACATCCCGTCCGTTGACGCAGGTATCCAGGACGCTATGCAGTACGGCTACCTGGCAGGCTTCCCGATGGTCAACATCAAGGCCACCCTGGAAGACGGCGCTTACCACGACGTCGACTCCTCCGAGATGGCCTTCAAGCTGGCCGGCTCCCAGGTCTTCAAGGAAGCAATGGCCAAGGCTAAGCCGGTTCTGCTCGAGCCGATGATGGCCGTTGAGGTTGTTACCCCTGAGGAGTACATGGGTACCGTTAACGGTGACATCTCCTCCCGCCGTGGCCAGGTCTTCGCTATGGAAGACCGCTCCGGTGCGAAGGTTGTTAAGGCTAAGGTGCCGCTGTCCGAGATGTTCGGTTACATCGGTGACCTGCGTTCTTCCACCGCAGGCCGCGCAAACTTCACCATGGTCTTCGATTCCTACGCAGAGGTTCCTTCCTCCGTGGCACAGGAGATCATCGAGGAGCGCACCGGCGGCGCTAACTAAGCGCTAGCCCCGTCTCCTCCGCGGTTTAGTCGGGCTGGTACTCTTCGCCAGTAGATGCCAGACCCGCCGCGGGGCGGGACGACTGGGCCAGGGTAGCGGCGGGCTGAGTTTGCAGCTTAGGCTTCTAAGTTGTGAGTTGAGCCGGCCGTTACCCTCCCAGGATCCTTTTCAAAAGATTCTTGTCGAGGGAAATGGCCGCGATTTTTCGCGGGGTTACCTCCTATAACGGCGGTTTGAAAAAACCGCGACATAAATCTAGGATCGTGTAACTGGCACGTAAAGAAAGCGTCATTAGCGCTTTGCCCCACATACTGTGGGTCGGGTGCCAATGACAACTGTCAACCACGTGGCTGCGAAGGTCGTAGCCACCATATAGTCCAGGAGGACATACAGTGGCAAAGGAGAAGTTCGAGCGTACGAAGCCGCATGTGAACATCGGCACCATCGGACACGTCGACCACGGCAAGACCACCACCACCGCAGCGATCACCAAGGTTCTGGCTGACCAGTACCCTGAGGAGAACGAGGCATTCGCGTTCGACATGATCGACAAGGCTCCTGAGGAGAAGGAGCGCGGTATTACCATCAACATCTCCCACGTTGAGTACTCCACCCCGAAGCGCCACTACGCACACGTTGACGCTCCGGGCCACGCCGACTACATCAAGAACATGATTACCGGCGCTGCTCAGATGGACGGCGCTATCCTGGTTGTTGCTGCAACCGATGGCCCGATGCCGCAGACCCGCGAGCACGTTCTGCTCGCTCGCCAGGTTGGCGTTCCTTACATCCTCGTTGCACTGAACAAGTGCGACATGGTTGATGATGAGGAAATCATCGAGCTCGTTGAGATGGAGATCCGTGAGCTGCTCGCAGAGCAGGACTACGATGAGGAAGCTCCTATCGTTCACATCTCCGCTCTGAAGGCCCTCGAGGGCGACGACAAGTGGGTACAGTCCGTCGTTGACCTGATGGAAGCTTGCGACAACGCTATTCCGGATCCGGAGCGCGCTACCGACCAGCCGTTCCTGATGCCTATCGAGGACATCTTCACCATTACCGGCCGCGGTACCGTTGTTACCGGCCGTGTTGAGCGTGGCCGTCTGAACGTCAACGAGGACGTTGAGATCATCGGTATCCAGGAGAAGTCCCAGACCACCACCGTTACCGGTATCGAGATGTTCCGCAAGATGATGGACTACACCGAGGCTGGCGACAACTGTGGTCTGCTTCTGCGTGGTACCAAGCGTGAGGACGTTGAGCGTGGCCAGGTTGTTATCAAGCCGGGCGCTTACACCCCGCACACCAAGTTCGAGGGTTCCGTCTACGTCCTGAAGAAGGAAGAGGGCGGCCGCCACACCCCGTTCATGAACAACTACCGTCCGCAGTTCTACTTCCGTACCACGGACGTTACCGGTGTTGTTCACCTGCCAGAGGGCACCGAGATGGTTATGCCTGGCGACAACGTTGAGATGTCCGTTGAGCTCATCCAGCCGGTCGCTATGGACGAGGGCCTGCGCTTCGCTATCCGCGAGGGCTCCCGCACCGTCGGCGCTGGCCGCGTTACCAAGGTTATCGAGTAATCGATACCCCGTAACCGCTCAGTAGAGCTTTAAAGAGTCCGCTCCACCTTCGGGTGGGGCGGATTTTTTGATCCCTGGCCACCGAAGCTGCGCGCGGAGTAACGGTTTGTAGTTGATGCCGTATGCGTGGACTTTTCGGGGAAAATGAAGCCTCCCGCGGCATCGCCTGTTCGGAGTGCCGCGGGTGGCTTGAGCTTAGTGCGCTAGAGGCTTATAGTGCTGTTACTTCTCCCAGCCGATGTCTTCCTTGGGGAGGATGGCGAAGCCGTTAGCGCCGAAGTTGGCCAGGCCCTTCTTCACGCCGACCATCTGTGGGCCGTTGGCAAAGGGGAGGATGCCGTAGTGACCGAAGGCCTCCGACTCGAGTTCATTGACGCGGTCAATCTGCTCGTCCTTGGTTGGCAGGTTCTGCAGCTCCTCAATCTTCTTATCGAATTCCTTGGTGCCGGTGCTCGACATGTTCAGCGTGGAATCGCTGGCGTAGGTCTGGCCAAAGTATGCGACGCCAAACGGGTCAGAGGAGGTAAACGCGGAAAGGAAGAGGTCGAAATCTCGCTCCGAGGTTACCTTGGAGAACTCGGACGAAGGGCGCTCTTCAATCTTGAGGTCAACGCCGACGTCCTTGAGCATCTTTTGCACCGCCGCGGCGAGGGACTTCGACACTTCATCGTCACCGATGAGGATGTAGCGCAGTGAGAGCTTCTCGCCGTCCTTAGCGTAGATACCATCATCGCCTTGCTGATAGCCGGCGTCCTCTAGCAGCTTCTTGGACTCCTCAGGATCGAACTTGATGACGTCCTTGATGTTGTCCTTGTAGCCCTCCTGGGTGGAATAGAGGGTAAGGGATCCCGGCATTTCCTCTTCGTAGCCCAGGCCGTTATAGCGGATTTCGGCCAGCTGATCGCGGTCGATGGCGGAGAAGACGGCGTGGCGCACGTCCTCATCCTTGAGCTGTGGCGCCTTGGAATTGAGGGTGAAGATGACGTTGGCGGGGCGCAGTGCGGCACGGATGTCGATGTCATCGCCCATCTCGCCGGCAATGGTGAGGCTGTTCTTATCGGCCACACCGGCGGCGTCGATTTCGCCGGCTTGGAAGGCGTTGATGGTGGCCTGGGATTCCATGACGCGGAAGCTTACCTTCTTCATCTTTGGCTTATCGCCCCACCACTTTTCGTTGGGCACGAGGCTGAGGGTGCCCCCCTTGAAGTCCACGTTGTCGACCTTGAATGGGCCAGCGCCGTATTGCGGGTTCAGCTTGCCCAGGTAGGCCTTGTCAAACTTCTCTGGGCTATCAATAGCGGGGTGGAGCAGTTGATTGAAGAGACCCTGCCACCACGGGTAGGGGCCGTCGAAAGTGACAACGACGTCCTTGTCGGTAGCTCCCTTTTCCACGGAGGTGATGCGCTCGTAGCCGTCGGTGGAGTTTACCTGGACGTCCTCGTCCTTGCCGTTGTTAAAACGCCAGGTATTCTCAAAGGCCTTCCAATCGATGGGCGTGCCGTCGTTGAAGGTGGCGTCCTTGTTGATCTTGTAGGTGACGACGGTGTTCTTGCCCTTCTTGTCTTCTTTGGCCTCGTCGATGTAGTCGGGGTTTGGGGTGTAGTTTCCCTCGCCGTCGTACAGCGCAAGCTGTGGGTTGTACCAGCCCCAGACCTTGCGGGTATCGGCGGTCATGTTGGCGTGGAACATGTTTTGCTGCTCAGTGAGTTCATCGAGAGCGAGGGTGAGTTCGCCGTCGTCCTTGAGTTCGTCGCGGGACTTTTCGTTGTAGTCGCCAGCCGGATTAACCTCGATGTCGAGGCCGCCGACTGCCTTGGTGGAGTCGCCGTCCGAGTTGGCGGCGCAGCCGGTGAGGGCGAGGGCTGCGGCGGAGAGGGTAGCTACGGTAGCAATCCGGAAGCGAGTGAACTTTTTCATGGTGGGGTTTCTCCTTGAGTGAGAGGAAGGTGAAGGTTGCGGTAGCGGGGTAAGCTGCCACAGCACTTCAGGTGTGAGGTCAACTATATATAACGCGCGCTGTGTGGTGTGTCACTTTTGGGAAATTGGTGAGGCTTGTGCCGGGCCGGGCTTGCGTCGCCTGCGGGCAGCCTCCGGATCCGGAATCGGAATGGCATCCAGGAGCTTCTTGGTGTAGTCCGCTTGAGGGTTCTCGAAGATCTCATCGGTTGGCCCAGACTCCACAAACTGCCCCTTGTACATGACGGCCACCCGGTCTGAAAGGTGGCGCACCACGGACAGGTCATGGGCGACGAAAAGGTAGGACAGGCCCAGCTTTCGCTTGAGGTCCTCCAAGAGGTTGATGACGCCGGCCTGGATGGAGACGTCGAGTGCGGAGACGGGCTCATCCAGCACTAAGACCGAGGGGTTGGTGGCCAGCGCGCGGGCGAGGCCGATGCGCTGGCGCTGTCCGCCGGAAAAGTGGCTGGGGAAGCGATCCAGCTGGGAGGAGTCCAAACCGACAAGGCCCATGAGCTCGTTCACGCGGGCATCCACGTCGCCGTCATAGCCTAGGGAGTTGAGTGGTTCGGCGATGACCTCGCGCACGGTCAGGCGCGGGTTGAGGGAGCTCATCGGGTCCTGGAAGACAATTTGAATGTCCTTGCGGGCCTCGCGGCGCTCGGAATTGCTCATCCCGGCCGCGTCCTTCCCGTTGAGCACGACTGCGCCATTTTCGGGCTTTAAGTCCATGATTTCTAGCAGGGTGGTGGTCTTGCCGCAGCCGGATTCGCCCACGATGGCCATGCATTCGCCCTTGCGAATATCAAAAGTAAGGCCGTCCACTGCCTTGACCGTGCCCACGCGGCGCTTGACCAGCGCACCCTTAGTAAGTGGGAATTCCTTGCGCAGGTCCGTGACCTCCAAGGTGGTGGGACGCTCCTCGCGGGGGATACCGGCCATGACGTCCTCCGCGAGCTGCGGGGGCTTGAACATGAGCTCGCCGCCGATTTTGCGGTCGTGGATCTCGGGCGCGCGCAGGCAGGCACTCTGGTGCGTGGGGGCGTCGTCAAGCGGGATAAGCGGCGGCTCACCATCGGAGCAGGCGGGCTGCGCCACGGGGCAGCGCGGGGCAAACTGGCAGCGCTGCTTGAGGTCCACCAGCACCGGCGGGCTGCCCACGATGGGTGTGAGCGGCTCTTCTGCGGACACGTCCGGGCGGGGCGTAGAGCCGAGCAGGCCCACGGTATAGGGCATGCGGGGTTGGGAGAAGATGGTATCCACATCGCCGCGCTCCACGGGTCGGCCGGCGTACATGACCATGACATCATCGGCCGTTTCTGCCACCACGCCCATGTCATGGGTAATCATGATGGTGGCGGCGCCGGTTTCGCGCTGGGCGAGCTTAATGACCTCCAGAATCTGCGCCTGAATGGTCACATCCAGCGCGGTCGTGGGCTCATCGGCGATGAGTACGCGCGGATTATTGGCGATTGCGATGGCAATGACCACGCGCTGGCGCATGCCGCCCGAGAACTCGTGCGGGAAAGACTTCAGGCGCAGGTGCGGATCGGGGATGCCCACGAGATCGAGCAACTCCGTGGCCTCTTTGAGGGCCTGCTTCTTGCCGACGTCCCTATGGGCCTGAATTGCTTCCACCAACTGCGATCCAATATCGAAGACCGGGGTGAGCGCGGAGAGCGGATCCTGGAAGATCATGCCAATGCCGTTGCCGCGGATCTCGGACATCTGCTTGTCGCTGAGACCGAGCAGCTCGCGGCCATCGAATTTTACGGACCCGGTGATCTTCGCGTAGTCCGGCAGGAGCCCCATGATGGACATGGAGGTCACGGACTTACCGGAACCGGATTCGCCCACGATGCCGAGCGTGCGGCCAGGGTAGAGATCAAAATCTACGCCACGGACCGCGGAGACGGATCCGGCTTCGGACGGGAAGTTAACGCGCAGGTCTTTGACGGATAAGACGGGCGAGGTCATGCTTTACCTCCGGAATTCGAGTTGGGGTCGAGCGCATCGCGCAGGCCATCGCCAATGAAAGCCATGGACACGGTGAGCAAGGTCAGGGTTGCGGCAGGGAAGTAGAACAGCCACGGGGAGGATTGCACGGCGGCGGTGCCGCCCTGCAGGAGGGTGCCGAGGGAGACGTCGGGAAGCTTGACGCCCAACCCCAGGAAGGACAGGGCCGTCTCGGAGCCCACGGTGCCCACCACGCCGAAGACGAACTGGATGATGAGCAGCGAACCAATATTGGGAATGACGTGGCGCACGATGGTGCGCAGCTTGGACACGCCCATGTAGCTCGCCGCGCGGACGTAGTCTTGCTCGCGCACCGTAAGCGCCAGCGACCAAATCACGCGGGCCTGGTACATCCAGCCAAAGAGGATGAGCACGACGATAAGCAGCTTCCAATCGCCGCCGGAATCCGCCACTACCAATGCGATGAGTAGGAAGGTAGGGATGGACAGCAGGAAGTGAATGACGGCCAGCACCGCCTTTTCGGCAATGCCTCCCCACAAGGCTGCAGCGGATCCGATGAACGCGGAGATGACCAGGGTGGCTAGGGATACCACGATGGCGATGGTCAGGGACCTGCCTAAACCGTGAATGGTCTGGGCATAAAGGTCATTGCCGGTGTCATTGGTGCCAAACCAGTGCTCGGGGCTCGGCGGCTCCGATAGCGCAAGGAAGTCCGGCTCGGTGTAGTCCCATTTGGCAAAGAATCCGCCAAAAAGCGCCGCAAAGACCAAGAATGCCAGGATGATAAGGCCCAGGGTGGCGAGCTTGTTGCGGAAGAAGCGGCGCAGGTAAAGTTTGTAGCGCGAGGTGCCACGCGGCATCTGCTCCAAGGTGGCTACCTGCTCGGCCTCGGCGGGGGAGAAGGGGTCTCCCGAAGTGACCTCGCTGTGTGCAGTGATCTCCCCGCGCGGTTCCTGCTTGAAATAGTTGCGGTCTTTAGATGGGGTCATTTAACTCACCCTCACTCGTGGATCAAGCGCGACGACAACCAGGTCCGCCAATACCGCGGAGATGGCCGTCATGGCGGCGCCAAAGGCAGCGACAGCCGCTGCACCGTTGACGTCGTTCTTGCTAATGGTCTCGATGAAGTACTGGCCCATGCCGTTCCAGCCAAAGATGCGCTCGGTCATCACCGCACCGGTGAAGATGCCGGGGATGGAAAAGGCCACCGAGGTTGCCACCGGGATGATGGAGGTGCGCAGTGCGTGCTTGCGAATCGCCTGTTGGCGGGTCAAGCCCTTAGCGCGGGCGGTGCGCACATAGTCCGCATCCAAGTTATCCAGCAGCAAGGTGCGCTGGGTCATGTGGTAGCTGGCGTAGCTAATGAAGACCAATGAAATGGTGGGAAGGATCAAGTGCTGTGCGGAGTCCACCAGCTTGGGAAAGAATCCTTCCACGTCCAGCGAATGGGAGCCGACCACATAGAAAATCTTCTTGCCGCTGAGCTCGTTGATTTTCAGTGCGCCCCACACCACGGCGATGGACGCCACGACCACGTGAGTATTCATCGCGATGATGGAAATGCCCTGCCAGATGCGGTCACCGGTCTTGTACTGGCGCGAAGCGGTGTAAACACCCACAGCCACGCCGATGAGAATGGACAAAATGGTGGAGAGCAAGAGCAGCTGCGCGGAAACCCAGATGCGGTAGCTAATTTCTGAATTCACCACCTCGCCCACTGGGGATTGGCCCCAGTCCCATTTGGTGAGGATATTGGTCAGCCAGGTCCACCAGCGTTGTACCAGCGGAGTATCGGGGCTGAGGTTATAGGGCTCGAGGAGGCTATTGATTTCCTCCGGTGAAAGCGGTGGGCGGCGGCCGGTGTAGTTGGACCGTGGGTCCAGGAAGCTGGCCGCCAAGAGATAGGCGAGGTTGGTAGCCAAAAAGATCATGAGTAACCAGCCCAAGGTCTTTTTGATCAGATATTTAGTCATAGAGATTCTCCGTGCGCGGTTAAGCAGGAAACGGGGTGCAAGGTGTATCCAACGAGCGAATCGTTGTATGTGACCAATCTAATAACCTGTTACCCAGAGCACAATCAAATTAGCCCCGTGACATAAATCCCCAATAAAATGACAGGTATTCCGGAACGTAGCTAGGGTGGAAAAATCTGCAATAAATCCATTGTGAGCAGGCGATATGTGGTTCGAGATTGTTGAACACTTATAGTATTTATTTAATTGAATGAAATTAACTCGGGGGTGAAAAATCTCCTCTCGGCCCCGGCTGCCTGACCGGCACCGGTGCTGGGTAATCTTGGCGGATATGGATGACCCCACCCGCATCGATCCCACGCTTGAGTCCCTCCGCCGCGCCTGGGAGGGCCAGCCCGACCTCAGCCTTCCCACTTTCTTTGCCATGCTGGCTAATCAAGGCATTGGATGGGGTGCCACCGACGCCGAACTCGTTGCGGAATTGGAGCGCCAGGCGGGCGTGCACCCGCCCTTGCTGCCTCTGGAGGGCGGCCGCATTGCGGCGGGGGAATGGCTCGTGCTTGCCGACGCCCCCACCTACCGCATCACCGCCACCCCTACCCACATCATCGTGCGCCGCCCTGACACCCAGCCCGTGGTGTGGGCCTATGAGTCCATTCGTCCCACGGGCCCTGGCCGCCCATTTACCATTCGGGATACCGAGGGCTTTGAACACCGCTTTGGCGTGGTCTCAAGTCTCATGCGGTTGAGTGCCGAGTGCCCAGACCTTAATGGCCTGAAGCGGCAGGATTTGGGTGATTTCGTCTTCGTCCTTCGCTTCGTGGCGGCCATCGGTGTGCTTGATCATGGGCTGCACCTATTCGCTAAGGAAAACCGCCGCGTAACTCGCCAGGACTACTCTTGGCAGCGCATAGAAAAATGCCGCCCCGGCGAGGAACTAGAAATGATCCTCGGGGGCGGCGAGTCGGCCCGCCTTGGGGCCGTTCAGGAGATCTTGGTGGCGGAGACTCCCAACCCGCTATTCGGATAGGTCCTTCATCGGACCTACCTTGCTGAACTGCAGCTTGTAGATGGTGTCCAAATCGGCGTCGGGAAACGCAGCGCGGAAATCTCGCTCATTGGTTTCAACCGCACCGGTAAGGCGCTCCACCGGGGTGTCCGGATTTGCCGTCACTGTGTACTGCAGCGTCGGCCGCGCGCGGTCATAAGCCACGAGGCGCTCTACGTGATCTACGCCCTTGACTCCATCTAAATCTTGGGCCACGGCGCCGGCGATAGCGTTCATCGACGTCGTGATAGAGCCCTTGTCATCGGAAGAAGCGGACTCCACGTTATTAAAGCGGCGGTGGCGCAGGTTAGCCACCACAATCCACAACCCCAGAATAAGGAGCAGTGCGGAGCTACCGGCCAGCGCCCACACCCACCAGTCATTGTCCGCCAAGCTCTTCCACGTATCGTGGTCCACCCACAGGGCTAAGTACTTGGCAAATTCCACGTTGAAGTGGATCAAGATGGGCCACACGCCCAAAGCGATGAGGATGATTCCCAGCAGGCCCAGCAGAATGCGGTCAAAGGTAGCAAGTTTTCTAGACATTGTTATCCAACTCCGGAATCTTCTCTACAGCCACGGTGACCTGCGGCGGGTTCTTGAGATGAGCCAGGCAGCGCGTTACCGCCGTCTCTACCCGGCCTTGTAGCTCCGCATCGTCCGTATCGCCATTGACGGTGACCTTGGCCTTCTTGCTATCCGCGGAGGTCTGCGCCGAGGCCACGCCCGGAACCCGGCGAGCAGTAGCCGACGAGAGGCGGGCGATATCCACCGGTCGCATCCACATGGAGGCGGTGTCGGAGGCAAGTTGCATGTGCGTGGTGCGGCGCGTCTTCACTGCCGCGAAGAGGAAAATCAGGCCAACGACAATTGAGGCAACGCCGGCCCAGATCATCCAGGTCTGCAGCTCTTCAGTAGCAATGAGATTAAGTACCGGCTGTACCCAGGACTGGGCATCGGAGCCGGACCCTACCAGCCACGTCTCGCGCACGCCGACGACGCCCGCGGCGAGCAGTAGGAGCCCAAGGATTACGGCCCAAGTACGCGCCGCCGGAGAAGCCTTCGGCTGCTGCCCAAAGTGTTCAGGCATGTGCTGATCAGCCATTATTGCCTCCTTGTGGGCGATACGGGTTAATGGAAATGGCGCGCAACGGCTCGGGACGCGGCGCATTCACGTGCAACGGCCGAGGATTTGCCGGCGTGACCTCAATGCGCTTGAGCGGTTGCGGCCGCGGGGCCTTTACCGTGCGCGCAGGAGCAGACTTGGGAGCCTGTACACGGCGCGGAGACCACTCGTTGCGAATCTCAATCTCGCGCAGCGGCTGCGGACGAGGAGTTGTTACCTGAATCTTCCGTGCCAGTGGACGAACCTGCCCACTAGGGGCCAACCTGGCTGGGCGAGGCGCAGCCACGCTCTGCACGCGGACCGGCTTGGGCTCTCTGATCGGCCGCACCGTGTGGTCGTTCGGGGACGAAATCTCACGCAGCTGGTGGTCTGGAAGGTCAGCGGAAATGTTGCGTACCTCGGTCTCGCGCGGGGTATCCACGGACTGCACTGCGACGCCGGCGGCCGGCGCAGCGATGGTGCGCACCGGTGCCTCCTGCGGTGTGGCAATGCTGCGTACATTCACCGACTCTGCAGTGACCGGCTGCCATACCGGCGAGGGCTTGGTGTGCGGCGCAACGGCAGCAGCGACCTGGCGCTGCTCCACCTCTGCGGCAGTCACGCGCTCGCCCGGAACGGAACCGCCGACGGTGACATTGACGCGAGTTGTGGAATAACCGGTGTGCGCCGCGATGGCCTCCGAGATGGCGGCACGAGTATGCTCCGCCACCGTAGTAACCGGCGAGGGCCATACCACGCCGATAGTGGCGTTAACGGCCGCTACCTCACGCTCTGAGTCCATCTGGACCGAGACCCGTGGAAAACCGCGGCCGCCGATGCCCGCTAGCTTGGCCTCTATAGCCTTGGTGCCGGGCACGCTAGCAATCGCGGCGGTAACGATGCGTTCCATGGTCCGCAGCGAGATACGCGTGTGGCCCTGAGTGGAACTATCTGTCATTAACCTTGGCCTTTCTCCTTACCAATGAGGCCATTCCACACAGAAGTGAGATCGATACGGCCATCAAAGTGTGCTCCCACAATGCCGCCGATTGCGGCAAGGAGTACGGCGAGCAAAGTAGGACCCCAGCCTAGGTACAAAAAGAAGGCAAGAATAAGGCCGGAAATGATGCCCAAAGTGGTGTAATTCTTCATATCTATTCCTTCGATGGAGCAGCGGATAAGCCATCTACGGCGTCAGAAAACTCAACGTCAATGCGCTGCAGTTCGGGACAAGCCCCACGGGCGGCGGACCGAATATCTTCTGCCAAGGCATACAGGTCCGGCGCGGCGCTGATATCAACGCGAATGTTGATCTGCAGGTGGCGATCATCGCGCGGGTCGGGCCGCCGCATGCCGACGATGCGCTCGCCGGGGAGGTATAAACTCACCGAACCGAACGAACCGCCGTCGAGCGCGGCGACACCGCGTACCTTCCGGACTGCCTCTGCAATAGCGCGGGCGTGGCTTACCTCGAGCTCGAAACGTGCTCGGGGCTCAGGCATTGGGCTTAAGCCTGACCCTGGTTCAAAGCAGCCTGGTCTTCTGCCTCGGACTCATCCTTTGGCAGCTTTACGTCGTGAACAACAACGTTGACGCGCTCGACGCTCAGGCCGGTCATGCGCTCAACGGCATTCATGATGTTGCGGCGGATGGCCTCGGCGAGCTCGTGGATGGCCACGCCGTACTCAGCGGTGATGGCAATGTCGATGCGAGCGGTGCCGTCCGCTACCTCTACGTCCACACCCTGGCGGACGTCCTCAGAAGCACCGAAGGACTCGCGGATATTGCCGATCATGCGGGCTCCGCCGCCACCTAGGGCATCCACGCCGGAAACCTCGCGAGCAGCGATGCCGGCGATCTTGGAGACCACGACATCATCGATGGTGGTGGTGCCGTACTGGGTTTCCAGGTTGTTATTGACCTCGCGCTCCTCGGAAGCAGGAACCTGGTTGTCGGAGTTTTGTGCAGGGGTCTTGTTTTCAGACATGGGCGAGTGAGCCTTTCTCTATTGGGTGATGCATGAACGCGATATTCAACTATCTAGGCAGGACAAAGAGTCCACAGCCATTACCTCCGAGCTTAGATACTTCTCAGCCCAGTGTGGGGTGCGAGGCAACAAATTTTTCCAAAACGTGATTTTTGGCACGGTTTAATACGCGGCTTGAAAAACCGCAGCCCAACATGCTTAAATACAAAGGTTGCTTTAACAGGGCAGCGAGAACCGAGGTTCGGTGATGGCGGCGGACGTCGCCAAGCATGAGTCTCGGGGAGACGCTGAGCTGGTAAAGCGAACATGACACCTTCGTTGTCGCCATGGTTCAGGGAAACCTGAAGCATTGACTGGAAGGTCATCCAATCGGGCTAGGTCCGCGTTAGAGCAGTGACACCCCGAGAAGATGGACCGGAGAAGGGGCATGGCAAATAAACAGCGGCAGTAGACGAATTGGACACTCTCCACGTGTAATGCGTGAAAACCGTCCTCTTCACAATACTTTGACTACGGGTCTTGTACCCCGTCGAGAGCACTGCGTCCTGGCACTTGCCATGTACCGCAACTCTTGGTCGTCATGACAGTCAGACCACTGGCGTTGTGTCAGGCCCCAAGCCCGGACAACGTTATAGAGAAATCGAGAAGCAATTTCCCACCGCTTCACGCCCCGGAAACGCCGGGAATGTGAAAGTGGGGAAGCGAGGAAGAGGATAAGCGTGGCGGGACAAAAAATCCGCATTCGGCTGAAGGCCTATGACCACGAGGCTATCGACGCTTCTGCAAAGAAGATCGTCGAGACCGTTACCCGTACCGGTGCTCGTGTAGTTGGCCCAGTGCCGCTCCCAACCGAGAAGAACGTATACGCAGTTATTCGTTCTCCGCACAAGTACAAGGACTCTCGCGAGCACTTCGAGATGCGCACTCACAAGCGCCTGATCGACATTCTCGACCCAACCCCGAAGACCGTTGATGCTCTTATGCGCATCGATCTTCCGGCAAGCGTCGACGTGAACATCCAGTAAGCGACTTTGGTGGAGAACAAATAATGAGTGAAAACGAGATCAAGGGCATTCTGGGCAAGAAGCTCGGCATGACCCAGGTCTTCGACGAGGACAACCGCGTTGTGCCGGTTACCGTCGTCGAGGCAGGGCCATGCGTTGTCACCCAGATTCGCACCCCCGAAACCGATGGCTACAGCGCCATCCAGATCGCCTTTGGCGAAATCGACCCACGCAAGGCAAACAAGCCGGTTGGTGGACACTTCAAGAAGGCTGGCGTAACCCCGCGCCGTCACGTTGCGGAAATCCGCATGGACGACACCTCTGCATACGAGGTTGGCCAAGAGGTCAAGGTTGACATCTTCGAGGGCATCACCTTCGTTGACGTCACCGGCAAGACCAAGGGCCACGGCTACGCCGGCGCCATGAAGCGCCACGGCTTCGCAGGCCAGGGCGCAGCTCACGGTAACCAGGCCGCTCACCGCCGCGTTGGCGGCATCGGCGGCGCTGCTACCCCGGGCCGCGTCTTCAAGGGCAAGCGCATGGCTGGCCGTATGGGCCACGACCGCGTGACCACCCAGAACCTGAAGATTCAGAAAATCGATGCCGAGTCCAACCTGCTGCTCATCAAGGGTGCTATCCCTGGTGCGCGCGGCGGCCTCGTCACCGTTAAGACCGCAGTGAAGGGCGGTGCACACGCATGAGCAACCTCAAGCTAGACGTCCACACTTCCGAGGGTAAGACCAACGGCTCTGTAGACCTGCCAGCTGAAATCTTTGACACCGAGGCATCCATTGCTTTGATGCACCAGGTTGTTAACGCTCAGCTTGCTGCTGCACGCCAGGGCACCCACGCAACCAAGACCCGCGGCGACGTCCGCGGTGGTGGTCGCAAGCCTTTCCGTCAGAAGGGCACCGGCCGTGCACGCCAGGGCTCCATCCGCGCACCGCACTACACCGGTGGCGGCACTGTCCATGGCCCACAGCCACGCGACTACGCACAGCGCACCCCTAAGAAGATGATCAAGGCTGCTCTCTTCGGTGCACTGTCTGACCGTGCTCGCAACGAGCGCATCCACGTCATCGAAGAGCTCGTACCGGGCCAGAAGCCGTCCACCAAGTCGGCCAAGGCCTTCCTCGAGTCCCTGACCGAGCGCAAGAACGTGCTGCTGGTCATCGGCCGCGAGGACATCAATGCTCGTCGTAGCGCTAATAACCTGCCTAACGTCCAGATCCTGGACGCTGGCCAGCTCAACACCTACGACGTTCTCTACTCCGATGACGTTGTGTTCTCCGTTGAGGCGCTACACACCTTCATCAACCGCGCAACCGGCGCGGATAAGGAGGAGAACTAATGGCTAAGATTTCTAACCCACGCGATATCATCATCGCTCCGGTTGTATCCGAGAAGTCCTACGGTCTGATGGAGCAGAACGTATACACGTTCTACGTCTCCACGGACTCCAACAAGTCCCAGATTAAAGATGCCGTAGAGCAGATCTTTGACGTAAAGGTTGACTCCGTGAACACCGTGAACCGTGCAGGTAAGCGTAAGCGCACCCGCACCGGTTACGGCCAGCGTAAGTCCACCAAGCGTGCATACGTGACGCTCCGTGAAGGCAGCGACTCCATCGACGTCTTTGGCGCACAGGCCTAAGACGGAGACGAAGTAAGGAAGAATTATGGCTATTCGTAAGTACAAGCCGACAACTCCGGGTCGCCGCGCATCCTCCGTTTCTGAGTTTGACGAGATCACTCGTTCTACTCCGGAGAAGTCCCTGCTGCGCCCGCTGAGCAAGACTGGTGGCCGTAACAACTACGGCCGCATCACCACCCGCCACATCGGCGGTGGCCACAAGCGCCGTTATCGTCTCATCGACTTCCGTCGTAACGACAAGGACGGCATCCCGGCAAAGGTCGCTCACATCGAGTACGACCCGAACCGCACCGCAAACATCGCACTGCTTCACTACGTTGATGGCGAGAAGCGCTACATCATCGCCCCTAAGGGCCTGAAGCAGGGCACCATCGTTGAGTCCGGCGCGAACGCAGATATCAAGGTTGGCAACAACCTGCCGCTGCGTAACATCCCGACCGGTTCCACCATCCACGCTGTGGAGCTCAAGCCGGGCGCTGGCGCTAAGCTGGCTCGCTCCGCTGGTGCTTCCATCCAGCTGCTGGGTAAGGAAGGCAAGTACGCAGTTCTGCGTATGCCGTCTTCCGAAATCCGCCGTGTGGACATCCGCTGCCGCGCGACCGTTGGTGAGGTTGGCAACGCCGAGCAGATGAACATCCGCTGGGGCAAGGCCGGCCGTATGCGCTGGAAGGGCGTACGCCCGACCGTCCGCGGTGTCGTTATGAACCCGGTTGACCACCCACACGGTGGTGGTGAGGGTAAGACCTCGGGTGGTCGCCACCCAGTGTCCCCATGGGGCCACAAGGAGGGTCGCACCCGCAACCCGAACCGTTACTCCAACAACATGATCGTGCGCCGTCGTCGCCCGAACAAGAAGCGCTAAGAGGAGGTAAACAATGCCACGCAGCCTTAAGAAGGGCCCGTTCGTCGATGAGCACCTCCTCAACAAGGTGGATGCTCAGAACGATGCAGGCACCAAGCAGGTCATCAAGACCTGGTCTCGCCGCTCGACCATTCTCCCCGATTTCATCGGCCACACCTTCGCCGTCCATGACGGCCGCAAGCACGTGCCGGTTTTCATCGAGGATTCCATGGTCGGCCACAAGCTGGGCGAGTTTGCACCAACCAAGACCTTTAAGGGTCACGTCAAGGATGACAAGAAGGGACGTCGATAAGCGATGAGTGAGACCATCACCTCCGCATCCGCCACGGCCCGCTACGTCCGCGTCACCCCGATGAAGGCACGTCGCGTGCTCGATCTGGTCCGCGGCAAGTCCGTAAGCGAAGCCCTGGCTATCCTGAAGTACGCACCGCAGGGTGCTTCCAAGCCAGTTGCAAAGGTCGTTGCTTCTGCAGCCGCTAACGCTGAGAACAACTTCGGCCTCGACCCACGCACCCTGGTCATCTCCGAGGCTTATGCCAACGAGGGTCCGACCATGCGTCGTTTCCAGCCGCGTGCACAGGGTCGTGCATTCATGATTCGTAAGCGCACCAGCCACATCACCGTGGTTGTCGAAAGCCAGCAGGAAGGGGCCAAGTAATGGGCCAGAAGATCCATCCTCACGGCCTACGTTTGGGCATCACTTCCGACTGGAAGACCCACTGGTTCGCCGATAAGGACTACGCGAACTACGTAGCCGAAGACATCAAGATTCGTAACTACCTCAACAAGGGCCTCGAGCGCGCCGGCATTGCCGACGTCGTCATCGAGCGCACCCGTGACCGCGTCCGCGTCGACATTCACACCGCCCGCCCGGGCATCGTGATTGGCCGCCGCGGTGCTGAGGCTGACCGCATCCGCCGCGAGCTGGAAAAGCTCACCGGCAAGATGGTTGCCCTCAACATCCTCGAGGTCAAGCAGGTAGACGCAAACGCAACCCTGGTTGCTCACTCCATCGCGGAGCAGCTGGTTAACCGTGTCGCATTCCGTCGTGCAATGCGCAAGGCTATCCAGTCCGCTATGCGCCAGCCACAGGTTAAGGGCATCAAGATCCTGCTGTCCGGCCGCCTGGGCGGTGCAGAAATGTCCCGCGTTGAGCGCTACCACGAGGGTCGCGTTCCGCTGCACACTCTTCGCGCCGAAATCGACTACGGCACCGCAGAGGCCCACACCACCTTTGGCCGCATCGGCATCAAGGTGTGGATCTACAAGGGTGACGTCGTCGGTGGCGTACGCGAGTCCGAACTGAACGCTCCGGCACAGGGCCGTGGCCGTGACCGCAATGGTCGCTCCCGCCGCGGTGGCCAGCGCCGCCAGCGTGCACAGCAGAAGCAGGAGGGCTAATCCATGCTGATTCCTAAGCGTGTTAAGTACCGCCGTCAGCACCGCCCGAACCGTCGCGGCGTGTCCAAGGGCGGTAACCGCATCAACTTCGGCGATTACGCTATCCAGGCTCTCGAGCCGGCGTACATCACCAACCGTCAGATTGAGGCCGCACGTATTGCCATCAACCGCCACGTCAAGCGTGGTGGCAAGGTGTGGATCAACATCTTCCCGGACCGTCCGTTGACCCAGAAGCCGCTCGGCGTTCGTATGGGTTCCGGTAAGGGCCCGGTCGAGAAGTGGGTGGCTAACGTTAAGCCAGGCCGCGTACTTTTCGAGATGAGCTACCCAACCGAGGCCGTTGCTATTGAGGCTCTGCGCCGCGCAGGCCAGAAGCTTCCTTGCAAGGTCCGCATCATCAAGAAGGAGGACCAGTTCTAATGGCAACCGGTACCCCCGCCCACGAGTTCCGTGAGCTCGACAACGCTGAGCTGCAGTCCCGCCTGAAGGATGCGAAGGAAGAGCTGTTCAACCTCCGCTTCCAGAAGGCCACCGGCCAGCTGACCAACAACCGCCGCATCGGCACGGTTAAGCGCGACATTGCCCGCATCTACACCGTTCTGCGCGAGCGCGAGCTGGGCCTGTCCGTTGCTCCGGGAGCTGAGGCTTAATCATGAGTGAGGCTAACGTGACTGATTCCAAGAAGGCACCTACTCCGAAGAAGGAGAAGGTCAAGGGCGCTCCTAAGGTTCGCACCGGCTACGTAGTATCCGACAAGATGACCAAGACCATCGTTGTCGAGCTGGAAGACCGCAAGCAGCACGCCCTGTACGGCAAGATCATGCGCTCTAACAAGAAGGTTAAGGCGCACGACGAGGAAGAAACCGCAGGCATCGGCGATCTTGTACGCATCGCTGAGACCCGTCCGCTGTCCAAGGACAAGCACTTCCGTCTCGTTGAGATCATCGAGAAGGCTAAGTAAAAACTAGCCAGCACGAAGCCCCCGCTACCGAACCTAGAGTTCGGAGCGGGGGCTTCGCCGTTTTAGGACTTCTTTACGGCCGGGCCCTGCCATAAAACCAGTAGGGTACCCACGTGACGTCGGTAGTATCTAGGCCCCATTCATTCACTGCGAGGCCTCGCACGCTTTTTGCTAGGCTCCCCTCGCCGGAAGCCCATACGTACCCTGGCCCCAGCGCACCGGCATAGTCCGCTCTCAGGGCGGCAACGACAGCCTCCGCCTCCTCGTGCGGTTGGGTATGAATAATCCGCAGGCTGTGTACGCTCGCCTCCCATCTAGCTGCGAGGCCTGGTTCTACCTCGTCGTTGCTGGTAACCACGGCCATAACGTCGGTGGCCCGAAGCATTTCCGGGTTATGGTCTTCTTGGAAGGCCAAGATGTGCCGCAGCGCGGGCAAGGATGATGCGTCAGCGACTAGAAGTTGTGGCCTCTCGGTTGGCCGCCACAGGTCGTTGCAGGTGAAGAATCCCGCTGTATCTCCGGCTTGTGCGCGGCGAATCCACCGCGAGCCAGGTCCTGAATCACCGTGTGTCACCACGTCGACATCGACTGTGGCTTCCTCCGAATGGAGCGCGCGGATGGTGTACCAGCGCAGGTCCGGCCGCCTCTCCTCGTCGATCGCGCTCACAGCCGAGCGGAGGTTTATGCCGTCGACGGGGAAGGGTGTAAATTCCTGTTCATCTCGGGGCATGACGAGTCCAAAGAATTCATCGGGACCGGAGAGGGTGTATGTCCGGAAAGCCTCGGCGTAGAACGTGAGCCGGTGCAAGCGCGGACTGATCCGTTTATTGGCGGTCAAAGTAACGGGGATGAGTTCGTGTTCCCGCATCGGGGCCGATTGTGGGGAAGAGTTCATACGTCTAACATACCCAAAGTAAGTTAAGCCTTGCCTAAATAGCGTTTTGCGGTATAGGGTAAGCAAGTCATTTTTCCTCCTTTTTGAAAGGCTTAGCCTCATGAAGATTTTCGGCCGTCGCACTATGGGTGCAGTAGCAATGCTTTCCGCCGGGGCCGTAGCTTTAGGCGGTTGCTCGCGTGGTGAGGGCGATGAAACAGCTCAGGCGACCGACGCTGCCAGCGAGCAGCGCGTGGCTAGCTTGGGTCTAGGTGATGCCGATACACTGCTTGCCCTGGGGATCACTCCCGTAACGGTGGCGCCGTGGGGTGCTGAGGGCGATGGCGACCCTTCTGGCGTCGGCCCCTGGGCAGAGGAACTTTTGGGCGAGGCAAAGCCTGAGGTGATTTATAATACCGCAACCGGATTTACCGCGGATACCTTTGAGCAGGTCACCGCGGCCGACCCCACCCAGATCATTGCGGTGAACCAGGCGGTGGATTCACGCACGAAGGGTTCCCTGGAAGAAATCGCGCCTACCACCGTAAAGCCGAACGGCTATGAAGACTGGCAGGTACCCTGGGAAAAGCAGGTAGAGACCATCGCGGATGCGGTGGGCAAAGAAGACGAAGGCGATAAGCTTATCGATGACACCGAAAAGGCCTTCGAGGAATTCCGCCACGAGCACGCGGAATTGCAGGATAAGTCTGCGGCCATCGTCATGCCTTATGACGGCAAAATTGGCCTATACACCGAGGAGGATGGGCGTGGACAATTTATTGAGGACCTTGGCATGGAGATCCCCGATGCATTGCAGGGCGATGGCGGCAGCTTCTTCGTCGACATTGCCCCAGAAAACTACGCGAAGCTTAACCAGGTTGATTACCTCTTTGTCCTGGACTACAACGGCTCCTCCGATGCCTTGAAGAAGGATAAGACCTTCCAAGGCCTCGACATTGTCAAGGATGATCGCGTGCGCTACTTGGATACCGATACCGGCAATGCCATGAGTATGCCCAACCCGGTGACCATCCCCTGGGCAGTAGATAAATTTGAAGAGAAACTGTAATTGTCAGCAACCACGATGGACGCCCAACAAATCCAGTCGGATTCCGCAGCAGATAGTCCTACGACCACCGGCACCCCCGCAACGGTAGTGGCGCGGGTACAGAGTCATAAGATGCTCCTTGTCGCCATCATCCTCGCCAGCCTGGTGTTGGCGGTGGCGTCTTTGGCGGTGGGCTCCCGCTCGATTCCGCCCGAGGAGGTTATCGCTGCCCTGCACGGGGCAGGGGAGCAGGATATCCGCGATATCGTGTGGAACCTGCGCATGCCGCGCACCTTCTTGGCTTATTTCGCCGGCGCGGCCCTTGCTGTGGCAGGTGTGCTGGCGCAATCGTGGACCAGAAACCCGCTAGCGGATCCAGGATTTATTGGTGTTACCGCGGGCGCGTCCTTCTTCGTTGCCTTAGGCACGGCCATTGGTATTGCTACCTCCACCAGTATGCGGACCGCCCTCGCGCTCGTTGGCGCGGGTATTACTACGCTTTTGGTCTTAGCCGTATCGCGGCGGTTTGAGGATCCCCTGACGCTCATTCTGGTGGGCGCCGGCGTCTCCGCAGCTTTGGGATCGGGCGCGACGATCATCGGTCTATATTCCACGGACGTCCTCGATAGCATGCGGCGGTGGACTATCGGCTCGACTTTTGGCCGCGGCCCAGAAGATGTCGCGATCGCGGGCATAGGGCTAGTTATTGGCGTAGCGTGCGCGGCGATGGTGGCTAGACCCCTCGACCTTTTGGCCATGGGGGAGGAGTCCTCCCTCGCCTTGGGCGGCTCCCCCACCACCGCGCGGGTGGGCGCGGCGCTCAGTGTCGTGGTGTTGGCTGGCAGCGCAACGGCAGCAACGGGTCCCATTGCCTTCGTCGGTTTTGCCATTCCCCACATCGTGCGGCGGGTGGTGGGCCCTAGCGTTGCCACCTTGCTTTTGCCCTCTGCGCTCTTGGGCGGTTGTGCCGTGCTTGTCGCTGATATCACCGGCCGCCTCATTGCGGGGAACTCGGAGCTGGAGATGTCGATCGTCCTCGCGATAGTGGGCGCACCTTTCCTCATTTGGGGTGCTCACCGCGGCGTGGGCAGAGCATGGGGGCAATAAAGGATGACCGCAATCAGCACTATTTTAAAAGCTCAACAACGCCGCCGGCACGTGCGCGTGCTCGCCTCCACGCTCGCATTCATCCTCATCGCCCTTAGCGCGTACCTAGTGTTACTGGGGCAAGGTCCCATGGCATTGAGTCCGCGGCAGGTTATCGATGTCCTCACCGGAGGCGGCAGCAAGAACCACATCAGGGTGGTGTGGGACTTGCGCCTGCCGGTTGCCATCGCCACCGTTATCGTGGGTGCCGCCCTCGGCTTGGCCGGTTCTTGGACGCAAACCATGGCTCGTAACCCGCTGGCCTCCCCGGATATTTTAGGCGTTACCGGCGGGGCGTCGGTGCTGGTGGTCTTGGGCACCGTGCATTCGCGCCCCAGTTTCGCCGAGGGTATCCCGGAATTTTGGTGGCGGGCATGCTTGGCGATGATCGGCGCCCTCCTCGTTGTCATCCTCCTCGCTGTTCTGGGTGGCATCGGTACGAGCAACCGCATCGTCATCATCGGTATTGCGTTATCGCTGATGTTTAACGCCCTCGTCGCGTATTTAATGCGCAGCGCCCAGATCCTGCGCGCTGCGGAGGCGCAGACTTGGCTCGCGGGATCGACTGGATTTGTGCACATGGAGGTCATCCTCCCCCTCTTGGTGGCATTAGCGCCGTTTCTCGCCATCGGCATCTGGTGCGCGCGGGAGCTGCCGCTGCTTGCCCATGATGATTCCTCCGCAACCACCCTGGGCGTGAACATCGGCCGCCAGCGCGCCCTCCTGCTTATTGCGGCAACCGGTATCAGCGCCGTGGTGGTCTCGGTGGTGGGGCCCATTGGGTTTATCGCGCTGTTGGCGCCGCACCTGGCGCGGATGGTGGCGCGCACCCCCACGCCATCGCCGCTGGCATCGGCAGCCGCGGGTGCCGCATTGCTGACCGTGTGTGCTGTGATCGCTGGTGCTATCCCGGTAAATGCACCGGTGGGTGCGGTTTCCTCGGTCATTGGTGGCTGCGCCTTGGTGATATTGGTGTGGAATGCGGCCGGGCGCAGCTAAACGTTGTGCCGCGGCACAACAGGGGAACGGATAAGCACGGCGCCAGATGGTGCTAGACACTCAGACGTGGATGAAGGAAAAGAATTGAAGGATAATCGGCCTAATCAGCCCAAACAGACCACGAGCCCGAAGCCTCGGTGCAGCCTCCACGCCACCGGCATTCATGCGGGATATAAGGATGGCGAGGATATCCTTGCCGGCGTTGAACTGCACGCCCGCGCCGGCGAAGTTACCACGCTCATTGGGCCGAATGGCTGCGGCAAGTCCACGCTGCTGAAAACTCTCTCGAAAATCCTGGCCCCGCGGCAGGGCAGCGTCATGGTTGGGGAAGTTGACCTACACGCCATGTCCGTGAAGGATGCCGCGCAGCAGGTGGCGCTACTGCCACAGCACCCCGTGGCCCCCGATGGGCTGCGGGTGGGGGAGTTGGTCGCGCGCGGGCGTCATCCCCATCAAGGAAGGATGCGCGGCCTTTCCGCGACGGACCGGGAGATCATTGCGCAGGCCTGCGAGGCTACCGACATTGTGGACTTCCTCGATCGTGATATCGCTTCGCTATCGGGCGGGCAGCGCCAGCGCGTTTGGCTGGCATTGGCCCTGGCACAAGATACGCCCGTGCTGCTTCTCGATGAACCCACGACCTTCCTCGACCCTGCCCATGCCATGCGCATGCTGGAGTTGGCCCGCGCACAGGCGCAGGCGGGAAAGACAGTGGTTGTAGTCCTACACGATCTCATGCTGGCGGGCCACTATTCTGATTCCATGGTGGTGATGAAATCCGGCGATATCATCGCTCGTGGGGCACCGAAACAAGCGCTGTCGCCGAAGGTATTGGCGCAGGCCTATGGCATCGAGGCTGAGGCCTGGGAGGATCCGCTTGGCGATGCCCCCATTATCGTTCCCCGCCGCGTCGTAGCGGCGCATTAGTGGAGAGCTGCCAATGGTGGCTGTGTGCCAGAGGCTCTACTCGGCCTTTCGTTGTACATCTAGAAAAGAAATTGCCACTACAAAAAGATTGAGCACACTTCCCGCGCCGAGCAAAAAGGTGCCGATTCGATAGGAGCCTGTGCCTACGGCGGCCATATTGCCGTAGATATAGACCCAGATTCCCCAGCCAATAAGGAGTACGAGCCCGGCGAGACCGGAGAGCAGGCGCAGGCTGCGTGGGGAGGAGGGGGCGAAGAACTTATAGGCGGCGTCGACAAGCGCGCAGGCAGCAATGCCCAAGCTCAAACCGCCAGTGAGCCAAACAGGCAGCAGTGCGGCGGTGCCAAAGACTACAGGCAGAATGAATGCGAGAAATGCGAGGACAAAGAGCGCGGCGTGGAGCCACAGCGTGCGCTTGGTATAGGTCATATTGATGACTCTACTTCCTCGCGCCGCGGTGGGTTGGCACCCTTCCGGGAGACGGTGATTCCTGCAGCGGCTGCGGCGAAGGAAAGTAGTTCCTTCCACTCTGCAGCGCCCAGTTGGGCGAGCGCGGAGGAGTCGAGTCCCCGCTCGTCAATTTGGGTCAGCAATGCGGCCATGATGGTATCACCGGCGCCCATGGTATCGGTCACAGGAACCTGTGCGGCCGGCACGTTTAGCTTGGTCTCACCGGCCTGCACGCTAAGCCTCTCCCCGCCGCGGGTGACCACTACGATGGGAACCTGCGAAATGAGGTCGTCGCCCAAGAACTCGTCTTCTTCATCGGAAAGCTTCAACAAAGTCACGTAGGGGAGTAGTTCCGCCAAGAACTCGCGGTGCTCCGCAGTGGCGTAGAAAGGGCGGATATTCGGGTCGAGGGCGACCAGGGTTCCCTGCGCGGCAAAATCCTTAAGCAGTTGCGCATAGTGGGAGGCTCCCGGCTCGAGGGCGAGGGAGACCGTGCCGAAACAGGCGATGTCGGTGGTAACCAGCTGTGGCTCGACCAGGCGGTCGGCCGTGCCTTCGATATAGAAGTTATAGGAGGCCGAGCCATCCTCGTGGATGGTCGTCACGGCAAGCGGGGCGATGTTCTCGCCGATTTCGATATCGACGCCATCGAGGCCGGCAACTACCCCGGTGGTTGTCTCCAACTCGAAGAAGACCGGCCCCGTTATTCCTACCGAGGTCTTCCGCCCCGGCGAGCTCATCGGTTCCGGCACCGATATCTTCACCGTGGATCCCAAGCCCGCCGTAGTACCGGCACAGACAGCCTCGCCGGCTTCCGAATCCGCGTCTTAATGCGCCGCATCCTTTACAAGCCAACGGTGGGCTCTCGAGCCCACTACATTTGGTCTGTCCCATCTCATTAGGTCCATAGTGATCAGGCCGATCTGAGGAAAACTACTCCTCAGATCGGCTTTCATTACCTCAATTAAGCCTGATCAGATCGGCCTTTACTCGGATGGGACATTGACTCTGCGTGACCGCAGTTTTAGTCAGGCATACAAAAAGCTGTGCCGGCCGGACCGTAGTCCGACCGGCACAGCCAGTCTCAGTTTCAGACCCTACTCAGTAGGGGAGTTCTTTCTTAAGCGAAGAACTTGCGGCGTGCAGCGAAGGCGCCAGCAGCAACCATTGCAGCTACGGCCAGAGCAGCCAGAGCCTGTGCAACGGAGTTGGAGCCGGTCTCAGCGGACATACCACGTGCGGAGTCTGCGGACTCGCCAGCAGCCGGAGCGGTGCCTTCAGCGTTGTTGCCCTGACCCTGCTCTGCGAGCTGAGCGTTGATCTCGTCCTTGTGCTCAGCAACGATCTTCTCAGACTCAGCCTTCTCCTCAGGGGTAGGCTCAGCATTTACACGATCCTGGCTCTTAACCCAGGTCTTGCCGTCTTTGTTCAGGAAGTAGTGAACAATGCCGCCCAAGATTGGCAGAGCGATTGCAGCGCCGATGGCTGCCTTAGCAGCATCGCTCAGCTCGGAGGAGCCCTCAGGATCGGTGGTGCCAGCATTGGCATCCTTGCACTTGCCGACGGTCTCGTCGGTGATCTCGGTGTTTACCTCGTTGCTGTTCTCGACGTAAACGCTCTTATCCTGGATGTGCTGGTAGCAAACGGTGCCGTCTTCCAGGGTTTTGGTAGCTGCGCCTGGAATTGCGCTGGTGTCCTGCTGCTCCTTGACGAACTTTTCCGCCTGCTCAGCGGTCAAGCGAACAGGGTTGCCATTTTCTGGCTTAGACAGCCAAGAGCCGTCTTCCTGCTTGAAGTAATCAACGCCATCGACGTTGATCGGATCGGCAGCGGTATCGTGGCGCTCGATTTCACCTTCGCCCTCTTCGACAGGGGCGTCCTCAGTGCCGGTCTCCTCCTCTGCGGTCGGGGTCGGCATCTCGGTCAAAGGCTTGTCCTCGACCGGATCCGGAATCTGAGCCTGGGCAACAGCTGCGCCGCCGAAGGCGAGAGCGCCGGTCAGTGCTGCAGCGGTCAGAGTCTGTGGCAAACGCTTCATGTGGTTCTCCTTAAGGGAATGTGTTGTTACGCGCATCCGGTGGAGGTACGCGCCAAAAGATATGAGTCGTTCTCGACGCCAATCACGATAGTCACAGGATTCACAGTTGTCACGCTGAAAACATTAGTTAACTGTAATTTTCATGCGTTGCAGGTGCGGGAAACCTGGAAAAATGGAACGGGTGTGCGGCTGAAACTGCACTAAAAACCTTTAGGGTGTTGGGCAAATCTGCAGATAATGCGGTTAACTTCTCGATGTATGCGTGTCATTGCATTCGAATTTAGGGACCAAGGGGTAGGCGGGGGTGTTGGCGAAAATAAATTGGGAGGGGAGGGGGCGTCGGCAAGCGCTAAGCAGTGTTTTGGTATGGGCGCTGGCGTGTGGTTGAATGTATAGGTTGCAAAAGCTGGTCGGCCCGTAGCGGTGCGTTTCCGAACCGCCGGTCCGAGACCCTTCGGCATAGTCCGTTGTCAAGGCTTGAGCATCGCAAGTTTGTAGACCGCGTGCGGCAAGGACGGAAATCTTACCGCACATCAATCCAGGTCAGGAGACCCATAGTGATTCAGCAAGAATCGCGTCTGCGCGTCGCCGACAACTCTGGTGCACGTGAACTGCTGTGCATCCGCGTTCTCGGCGGCTCTGTCCGACGCTCCGCTGGCATCGGCGACGTCATCGTCGCGACTGTCAAGGACGCCGTTCCAGGCGGCAACGTCAAGGAAGGCGACGTAGTAAAGGCCGTTATCGTCCGCGCCAAGAAGGAGACCCGTCGTCCGGACGGCTCCTACATTCGCTTCGACGAGAACGCTGCAGTTGTTCTCAAGGGCGATAGCGAGCCCCGTGGTACCCGTATCTTCGGACCGGTTGCTCGCGAACTTCGTGACAAGCGTTTCATGAAGATCGTTTCTCTCGCACCGGAGGTGATCTAGTCTTATGAAGATCCATAAGGGAGATATGGTGATCGTCATTTCGGGCCCAGATAAGGGCGCGAAGGGCAAGGTCATCGAGGCATACCCAAAGCGTGACAAGGTCCTCGTTGAGGGCGTTAACCGCATCAAGAAGCACGTCGCTAACTCCGCTACCGAGCGTGGCGCCGAGTCCGGCGGAATCGTTACCCAGGAAGCTCCGATCCACGTGTCCAACGTTGCGATCGTTGACTCCGAAGGCAACCCGACCCGCGTGGGCTACCGTTTCGACGAGAACGGCAAGAAGGTCCGTATCGCGCGTAGCAACGGGAAGGACATCTAAAAATGAGCGAGAACTACACCCCGCGTCTGAAGACTCGCTACCGCGAGGAAATCCGCAAGTCCCTGAATGACGAGTTCAAGTACGACAACGTCATGCAGATCCCTGGTGTCACCAAGGTTGTTGTCAACATGGGTGTTGGCGAAGCCGCACGTGACTCCAAGGTCATCAACGGCGCACTCGAGGACCTGACCGCTATTACCGGTCAGAAGCCGCAGCTGCGTCGCGCTAAGAAGTCCATCGCGAACTTCAAGCTTCGTGAGGGCATGCCTATCGGCGCACGCGTTACCCTGCGCGGCGACCGTATGTGGGAGTTCCTGGACCGCCTGCTGACCATCGCGCTGCCACGTATTCGTGACTTCCGCGGTCTGTCTGATCAGCAGTTCGACGGCCACGGCAACTACACCTTCGGCCTGTCCGAGCAGTCCATGTTCTACGAGATCGACATCGACAAGATCGATCGCCCTCGTGGTATGGACATCACCGTCGTTACCACCGCTACTAACGACGACGAGGGCCGCAAGCTCCTGCGCGAGCTCGGCTTCCCGTTCAAGTAAATAGAGCGCTAAGAATCCCAACTCCCCGAAAGGGGCGTTGGGATTTTCTAGTTTTACCGAGCACCTTGAATTCAAAGGTGCGCAGGCGCTGGCGTGCGCGGGCCTGGCTTAAGCGCTTTCGGCCTCTGTGTGCGTGGTGCCCTCATACTGCCATCCCACGACCGCGTTGCGCACCGCTGGCTCCAACGGATTCGCAGGTTGGATACAACTAATGGTGAGCAGGCGGCCGGGCATGGGCCCATCGCCCCAGATAGAGGTGTCATCAGAAAGCCCCTGCTTATCAGGGTCGTGCAGGTCAGTTGCGGTATAGATGAGCCAGTTCTGCCCGGAGTCTTGGGTGCGCACGTAGAGCTTGTCTCCCAGATGGACCTTGTGCTCATTGGCAGAGCCATCGTAGAGATTATTGAATACGCCCGGCACGCCCGCCCCGGTATGTCCGGCGATAACGACGATGTCTTGTGCCGTGGTGCCTGGCAGCGAGTAAGGGCGATCATCGGCAGTGTAGGTACAAGCCTTATTCATGGTGTCTGGATTGATAGCGCCATTGACCACGCGGCAGGAACCATCCTCAAACTCCGCGTGTACCTCGATGGCGGGGATGAACAGCTCTACCGCGGGGGAAGGGTCGATAGCAGGCGCCTCTTGGGCGGTGACCTCGTTGGTCTCCAATCCTTCGGGCGGATTGACCACGCGATTAATGGTGCTGGCGATCGCTACCGTGGCAACGATGCCCACGACGACGCGCAGGATGCCAGAGGATTTCCATGCTTCCTTGATGCGGTGCCACAGGGTGGGCTTGCGGCGCTGGCGAGGGAGGGAAGTGTCCTCAATGCGGCGCGGCGGGCGGCGGCGCTGTTGTTGACGGGTGCGCGACTCGGTCTGGCGCCATTGGCGATCTGCATCTGTGTGCTGGGAACGCGATGGGACGTGCCGGCGCCCGTTAGTAGGAAGCCGATTCGGTTCCCTCCGCGGCCGGTAGTGGGAATCCATGCGACCTCCGAAGAGAAATTAAGGGTTATAGGAAAGCTCTAGCTTACAACGCAGGGGTATGCATTCCCGGAATTGGCTCGGAAATAGGTGGTCAGGATAGGATTAGAAGGATTTAATTCGCTCTAATTAATGAGGTAAAAGATGTCTCTCAATGATGCTGCCAAGGCGGCAGCTGTCAAAAAGGTCACCTTGTTGGATGAATCCTTCTCTCGCTTCGCGGTGCGCTCCACCTTGGCCGGCGTGTACCTGTGCATCGGTACCGCATTTGCTGGTGTGGTTGGCCAAGCCGTCAATGGTGTAGCACCAGGCTTGGGTGCGGTGACCTTTGCTCTATTCTTTGGCCTCGGGCTCTTCGCCATTTTGATTCTGGGCGCAGATCTGGCCACGGGAAACATGATGTATATGGTCTATGCCGCAAGCAATAAGCAGGTCTCGTGGGGCAAAGCCTTCTACCTTTTGCTCATCACGACTCTCTTCAATCTGGTGGGCGCAGTCATCTTTGCGGCCATCATGGGTATGTCCGCAAAATTCGCTGACATGGATCCTTCGCATCTGTTGGTCACCCTTTCTGAGGGGAAGCTGACCAAGTCCCCGCAGGGAATGCTGGTAGAGGGAATCGCGGCGAACTTTGTGGTCAATATGGGCATCGTCGGCGCCATCTTTGCTAAGGACATTGTCTCTAAGTTCTTCGTCATCATTCCGATTATTGGCGCCTTTGTTGGCCTGGGCCTGGAGCACGTAATTGCGAACTTCTGCCTGTTTAGTCTCACCCTCTTTGGATCCGATCCGTTGCCTGCAACCCTGACTGTGGGCAATGTGGCGCTCAATTGGATCCTGGTGTGGATCGGCAATTTGATTGGCGGCGGTCTGCTGATTGGCGGCGTATACGCCTGGCTTAACCGTGGGCCGGAGGCCTACCGCGACTAGGCGAGCCCGCCGGAATACAGATTAAAGCGGTCGCCGCGAGCGAAGCCGACGAGCGCCATGCCGGTTTCGCGGGCCGTTTCCACCGCTAGGGAGGAGGCGGCGCTCACGGCAACGAGCATGCCGAAGCCGGCCATCGCGGCCTTTTGGACGAGCTCGAAGCTGGCGCGCGAGCTCATCACCAAAATAAGGTCATCGGCGGGGAGTTTGTCCTCTAATAGGAGGTGGCCGATGACCTTATCCGCAGCATTGTGGCGGCCGATATCCTCGCGAATGACTACCGGTTCACCGTCCAAGGTGAAGGCACCGGCGGCGTGAATGCCGCCGGTCTTTTTAAATTGCTTCTGCTCGGCTCGGAGCTTGTCTGGCAGCTTGGCGACGACATAGGGGTCCACTGGTATATGCGGAATCGGGTAGCGGGTCTGCTTAGTCAAAGCCTCGATAGAAGAGGTGCCGCATACGCCGCAGGCAGAATTGGTGGTGGTCAACCGAAGATCGCTCAGATCCAGTACGTTCTTCTTCGCCAGATCGATGTCGAGCAGGTTGTAGGTATTCATGCCGTTGACGGTGGCGCCGGCGCAGTAGCGGGCCTCGGTGACGTCGCTAAGCGAAGCAATATGGCCCTCTGAATGCAAGAATCCATGCGCCAGCTCAATGTCATGGCCGGGGGTGCGCATGGTGGTGGTAATGGTCTGGCCACCCGCGCGGATTTCCAGGGGCTCCTCGCCGGCGACGGTATCGGCGCGGGTATCGACCTGCAGGCCATCTCCCAGGCGGACCTTGGTGACGGCAAAGGTGGAGTTCTTGCGGCCGGCCATTACTGCAGCACCTGCTTCAGGACATCGATATTGCTGCGGGCTTCCTCTACGTTGCCGGAGGCTAGACCCACGAGGAAGGCAGTAAGTGGGGCCGCGGGGCGGGAGCGATTGTGCGCAACGTCCTTGGTGAGGTCCAGGATCTCGCGGGTGAGTGCGGTTGCCTCCTGAGGATCGAGGCCGAGGTGACGGGCGGCTTCTTCGAGCCACTCGTGTGCGGATTGGATGGGGTCCTCGTGTGTTTGGCTCATCACCATCTCCTTATATACGTTCGTGCTGGTCTCGACTCTAATGAAGGCGCTAGATTATTTGGAAAACCGCAGGTTATGGCGTAGCATAGTACCTCGTGCTTGCGCCGAGGCGTCAGCGTGCCCCAATCATTGCGTATTTTGGCGCGCTGAGCTGCAGAAAGCGCCGAGCCGATGCAAGAACTGAACATCAACTTTGTTGTAGGCCCCTCGCCGTAGATAGCGGACCGTTGTCTGAATCAAAGGGTGGCGAGCGCCTTACGGTATTGACCGTAGGGAGCGTGAGTAGCCCGAAATCACACGGAGAACGCTTTGGTGAGCACGGGAACCGCAACGAGAAAGGTACACGGTCACTCATATGACTATGACTGATCCTATTGCCGACATGCTGTCGCGCGTGCGCAACGCAAGTAATGCGCACCATGACACCGTGTCGATGCCTACCTCCAAGCTGAAGGCAAACATTGCTGACATCTTGAAGCAGGAAGGCTACATCGCTGACTACACCGTCGAGGGTCACACCCTGTCCCTCGAGCTGAAGTACAACAACCGCGAGCGCTCCCTGTCTGGCCTGCGTCGCGTGTCTAAGCCGGGTCTGCGTGTGTACGCAAAGTCCACCGAACTGCCACAGGTCTTGGGCGGCCTGGGCGTGGCTATCATTTCCACGTCCCACGGCGTGCTGACTGACCGTCAGGCTGAGGAGAAGGGCGTAGGCGGAGAAGTTCTCGCCTACGTCTGGTAAAGGGAGGTTTGACACATGTCTCGAGTCGGTCTAGCACCAATCGCCGTACCGAACGGCGTCGAAATCAAGATCAACGGCCAAGACGTTGAGGTTAAGGGCCCTAAGGGCACCCAGAGCGTTAACGTTCCAGAGCCTATCGCCATCAACCTGGAAGACGGCGTACTGTCCGTCTCCCGCCCTGATGACCACCGCAAGCACCGTGCTCTGCACGGTCTGTCCCGCTCCCTGCTGAACAACGCCGTTGTTGGCGTGACCGAGGGCTACACCATCAAGATGGAAATCTTCGGTGTCGGCTACCGTGTCCAGCAGAAGGGTAAGGACCTGGAATTCAGCCTGGGCTACTCCCACCCGATCCTCATCGAGGCTCCGGAGGGAATTACCTTCGCAGTGGACGGCGCAACCAAGCTGTCCATTACCGGTATTGACAAGCAACTAGTCGGACAGATCGCCGCTAATATCCGTCGTCTGCGTAAGGACGATCCTTACAAGGGCAAGGGTATTCGCTACGAGGGCGAGCAGATCCGTCGCAAGGTCGGAAAGACGGGTAAGTAAGCAATGGCAAACACTGAAAACACCAAGCGCACTCCAGTCGGCAAGGACATTTCCTCTCGTCGTCGCGAAGCACGCGCACGCCGTCACTTCCGTATCCGTAAGACCCTGCGTGGCACCCCTGAGGCACCGCGTCTGGTTCTTCACCGCTCCTCCCGTCACATGCACGTCCAGGTCATCGATGACCTGGCAGGCCACACCCTGGTCTCCGCATCCTCCATGGAGGCGGACGTTCGTGCACTCGAGGGCGATAAGAAGGCCAAGGCTGCCAAGGTAGGCGAGCTGGTTGCCGAGCGCGCTAAGGCCGCTGGCATCGAGCACGTCGTATTTGACCGCGCAGGCTACAAGTACCACGGCCGCGTCGCTGCGCTGGCTGACGCCGCACGTGAAGGTGGTCTGAAGTTCTAATGATCATCGTCAACGGAAACATCAACGGAAGGAACGCCTAATGTCGGACCGTGAACAGCGTGACGGCGGACGCTCCGCCGAGAACAACAAGAACAACCGCGGTGGCAACGGCCGCCGCAACGATCGTCGTAATCAGCAGGACAACGAGCGCGATAAGTACATCGAGCGCGTTGTGACCATCAACCGCGTCTCCAAGACCGTTAAGGGTGGCCGCAACATGTCCTTCACCGCCCTCGTCGTCGTCGGTGATGGCCAGGGTCAGGTTGGCGTTGGCTACGGCAAGGCTAAGGAAGTCCCGGCCGCAATCCAGAAGGGCGCTGAAGAGGCTCGCAAGAACTTCTTCCGCGTTCCGATGATTGCCGGCACCATCACCCACCCGGTTGAGGGTCGCGACGCAGCTGGCATCGTCATGATGAAGCCTGCCGCACCTGGTACCGGTGTTATCGCTGGTGGTGCTGCTCGTCCAGTGCTCGAATGCGCTGGCGTGCAGGACATTCTGTCGAAGTCCCTGGGCTCCGACAACGCACTCAACGTCGTTCGCGCTACCGTGGACGGCCTCAAGCAGCTGGTCCGCCCTGAAGAGGTTGCCGCACGTCGTGGCAAGTCCATCGAAGAGGTCACCCCGGCCCGTATGCTGCGCAAGCGCGCAGGTCAGGAGGCATAAGCAATGGCTCTGAAGATTACACAGGTAAAGGGCCTGGTGGGCACCAAGCCGAACCACCGCAAGAACATTGAGGCTCTCGGCCTCAAGCGCATCGGTCAGTCCGTAGTCAAGCAGGACACCCCGGTCGTTCGCGGTATGGTTCACAAGGTTCGCCACCTGGTCACCGTCGAAGAAGTGGCAGGGGAGTAAACCATGGCTGATATCATCAAGCTGCACGACCTGCGCCCAACCGCAGGAGCAAACAAGCCTAAGACCCGCGTCGGCCGCGGTGAGGCATCCAAGGGTAAGACCGCTGGTCGCGGTACCAAGGGCACCGGTGCTCGTAAGCAGGTTTCCGCTGCTTTCGAGGGTGGCCAGATGCCGATCCACATGCGTCTGCCTAAGTTGAAGGGCTTCAAGAACCCGAACCATGTTGAGTACCAGGTAGTTAACGTTGCTGACCTGGCTGAGAAGTTCGCAGATGGCGGCGACATCACCGTTGCTGACATCGCAGCTGCTGGCCTGGTCCGCGCTAACAAGCCGGTCAAGGTTCTGGGCAACGGCGACATCAACGTTAAGTTGAACGTCACCGCTGACAAATTCTCCAAGTCTGCTGTAGAGAAGATCGAGGCTGCTGGCGGTTCCGCCAACACCAAGTAATCTCCTCTAGGTAGATTTCATCCCCCTCTCCGCACACGCGGGGCAGGGGGATTTTTGCGCTTCTTGGCAGGCACACTGGGGTCGGAGCGAATAGTGGGGGCGGGCAAATGTCAGCAATTGCCGCCATAAATAGTTGACAGGAAACCTTTATTAATAAATAAGGCTCCGGGTATAGCGAGTTATATTCATGAGTGCTAGAGTTTCCCTTAGTTGAAAATCATCAAACGTTAAGGAGACTCTTATGTCGTCTATTTCTTCCCTGCTCGCTACCACAATTGCTGCCGTCATGCCGTTTGCCGGCTCTACCGGCCCGGTCGATGCTCAAGACCAGCTGTCGCAGCCTGATCCTGCTGAGACCACCCAAACCGCGCCGGCCGAGACTGGCGAGCAGGGCACCAAGGACCAGCAGCCGGGCGCGCACGCTGAAAAGGGCCGCATCACCGGTGACAAGGAAGATGTCATCAACGGTGAGGGGGAAGGTGCCACCGAGGTAGATCCTGGCTTCAACGGCGGCAACCTGCAGAGCGGCAAGCTAGCCGTGGAGCGCGAGCTGGCACTTGCTACCCAGGAGGCGGGTCACGAGTTCATGAACATTGAGTTCAAGGATGATCACTCTGCCCACCTGACCTTCCCGGAGACCTATAACCCGGACAAGGATGAGGCCGCTGTGCAGCGCGTCATGGATGCGCTGAAGGTTAACGGCTATGAGAACATCACCGCTGCCTACTAAAGCGCGAAGGCCCTAGATTTGGGCAAGGAAGAGGGTGGAACGCCTGTAAAAGGCGCTCCACCCTCTGTGCGTATCAGGCCGTGCGGGGTGGGGGAGGGCTAGGCCTCGTCCACGGTCTTTTCGTATAGGCCAGGGAAGCGGTCATCTGGGTCGGTAACCGCCTTAATAGTCGAAGGAAGGCTGCCACCGTAGAGCTCTTCGAACTTCTCCCGGGAATAGAAGGCCTCGGAGTAGAGGGATTTGTGCCCGCCTAGCTCGTTGACCTTGGATTCGATAACTTTGTTGAAGGCGCCATTATTCGGCGCGGATGGATCGACGTGGTCGCCGTCCACGCCGGACCAGAAGCCGACGTTGACCCAGGTTTGTCCGGGGCGCAGCGGGTAGAGGGGCCATGGGTCGCCGGAGTCAGAGGCAATGTCGCCGGTGCCTACGAGCTCGTCCACGCCATCGCGCAGACGGATGGGGCACAGCCACACCGGTTGAATATCGGAGGCGTTAAAGAACCAGTGGAGGAATTCCGGCAGGTTCTCCGGTGTGACCTCAATATCCTGCACCACGCGCTCGGCGCGCGGCTTGCCGTGCGGCTTTTTGATGAAGTTATATTCCAGCTCGTACTTGCGGTCGAGGCGGACCAGCTTCCAGTAGAAAGAGCTGCGGCGAAGCTCGCGCGGCCACACCTTACGCACCTTCGGGTTCTGCGCACCAAAAGCGCGCGAGCACCAGAACCAGTCGGTATCCCAGCGCCAGATGTAATCGCGGATGGTGAGGCGATCGCGGCGGATACCAGAGGCGTGCTGAAGGCTGCGGTAGTAAATCTTGTCCCGCGTGTAATCGGAGGTTGGGCCCTCTTCATCGGTAAAGCGGGCGAAGACAAGGTAGGCCTCGTCTTCGGAAAAGACCACGCCGTCGAGGCCATGGACGGGCTCGCCGCGGTGGGTGTGGGAAGAGGCGACGTCGGCAAGCACGCGGCTTGCCTCCTCCACGGTGTGGAACCGCTCTTCGCGCAGCTCTACATAGGCGGGCACGGGTTCCAGCTCAATCTTGAGGCGCACCGCGTAGCCCAGCGAGCCATAGGAGTTGGGGAACAGGCGGAAGAGATCAACGTTGGACTCACGGGAGCAGGTGAGAATTTCGCCGGTGCCGGTGAGGACATCCATCTCCAGCACGGACTCGTGGGGGAGGCCGTTGCGGAAGCTGGTAGATTCCACGCCCATGCCAGTTACCGCACCGCCCAAAGTAATGGTCTTAAGCTGCGGGACGACGAAGGGCATGAGGCCATGGGGCAGGGTGGCATCGACTAAGTCCTCATAGGTGCACATGCCCTGCACATCGGCGGTGCGGGCAACTGGGTCGACCTCAATGACGCCGCTAAGGCCGGACACATCGAGGCCCTCCTGCTCCTCGCTGCGGCTGCGGAAGAGGTTGGAGGTCTTCTTGGCGAGGCGTACGCGCTTTCCGGCCGGGACAGCACGGAAGCTCGCCAGCAGCTTATCGACGCCCTCCTGGTGCGCCTGCCACCCCACCGGCTCAATGGGCATGGCATCCACCGGCCGCGGCTGGGCGGCGGCGAGCCGTTCGCGCAGGTTATCAATGAGAGTCATGGCACCCCTCCTTAAAAGCGGCTATCTTCCCACCAGCGGCGCTCAGGCACGCCGGCGCGGGAGCCGGCCTCGCCCAGCTTGACGCCGAGGAAGTGATACAGGTTGATGATATTGCGCTCAAAGCCCCACTCGGATCCGGCCATATAAATGCCATAGAGGCGGGCGGTGGGCAGGCCCACGGTTGCGCAGGCCTCGTCCCAATTCTCCTTCAGGTTCTCGCACCAGTCATGCAGCGTGCGCATGTAGTCAAAGCGAAGGGACTCGGTGTGGATGACTTCGAAGCCATTGTCTTGCATCGCCTTGGTGACATTGCCGGAGCCGGTGAGCTCGCCGTCCGGGAAGATATAGCGGTCAATGAAGCCGCCCTTGGGGGTCTTGTGATTATCCGGGTAGGTGATGTTGTGGTTGAGCATCAGGCCGCCGACCTTCAACTTGCCGTGCAGGAATTTGAAGAAGTCGTTGTAGTTCTTCACGCCAATGTGCTCAATAATGCCAATGGCGGAGATAGCATCGAAGCCCTCTTCGGTGATATCGCGGTAATCCATGAAGCGGACCTCCGCCAAGTCTTGGAGGCCTTCCTCCTCAATCTTGCGCTGGCCCCACTCGGCCTGTTCCTTGGATAGGGTGACGCCGATGGACTTCACGCCGCGGCGCGCCGCGTAGCGCACCATGCCGCCCCAGCCGCAGCCCACATCCAAGTGGCGGTCGCCTTCCTTGAGGCGCAGCTTGTCAAAGATGAGGCGGTACTTGTTCTCCTGCGCTTCCTCCAGGGTGGCATCCGGGGAAGGGTAGTAGGCGCAGGTGTAGGTCATCGAATCGCCCAAGAAGAGCTCGTAGAAATCATTGCCAACGTCATAGTGATCAGAAATGACATCGGCATCGCGCTGCTTCGAGTGCTTGGAAAGGCCGTCGTGTAGCTTGCGGCGCAACCAGGAAGCGCGCTCCACCTCAGGGACCGGCTGGATCTGGAAGGCGCCCATGGAAGCTAGGGAACGAACAACGCGGGCCAGGGTCTTGGCGTCCGGCTTTTGGAATTTGTCATACATGGCATGCAGGGCGTCAAAAATGCCATAGGGGTGGGCCGGGTGATCGCCATGCACCGTAATGCCGTCCGTGACATAAGCTCGCGCAAATCCCACGTCGCCGGGGTGGGTAGCGATAAAGGAGAGGCCCTCGAGGCTATTAATAGTCACCTTGTACTGGGCGTCTTCCGGTCCGGTCGCGGACCCATCGAAGGCCTCCCAGCGGAAGGGGTTCGGGCTAGGGACAAAAACGTCGATGATCTCAGCAACGGTCATCGGCGTGAATTTCTTGCTCATAAGTACTTCTTTCGAAACATTAGGTTCACACCAATAACGGCCTCGAAGCGCATAGTGCTGTGAGGTCGGAGGTATTTCAGGAGAATTGCGTGTGTGCAATACCCCCTCATGGTAAACCCCGGATACAAAACGCGCGAAAGGACAAGCAATCATGGTCACACTATTGGGTCTTAATGTGGCTATGCGGAGCAAGGCTGGTAGGGTAATGGGGTCATAAGTGTTCAACCGTCCCTGAAGGAAACCTGAATTTCCCCTAAGCTTTCTGGCGCAGGGGGTGCGGTTTCCTAGGGGTAGATGAGTTTCCACCTCCGTGTATGAACGCGAAACCCTCCCTAGATTTCGCGTTCGGCAGCGGTAGGCCAGGAGGATTTTGTAGTGTCCGCCATTGTCCAGGCTTTTAAGGATGCCGACCTACGTAAGAAGATCATCTTCACCATCGTGATGATCATCGCGTACCGCGTCGGTGCACAGATCCCGTCCCCGGGTGTTGACTATGCGTCTATTGCTGGCCGCTTGCGCCAGTTGACCGAGCAATCCGGTGACCTTTACTCCGTCATCAACCTCTTCTCGGGTGGTGCGCTGTTGCAGCTGTCGATCTTCGCCATCGGCATCATGCCGTACATTACGGCGTCGATTATTGTGCAGCTGCTGACCGTGGTCATTCCCCGCTTTGAGGAATTGAAGAAGGAAGGCCAGTCCGGTCAGGCCAAGATGACCCAGTACACCCGCTACTTGACCCTCGCGTTGGCGTTGCTGCAATCCTCCGGCATTGTCGCGCTGGCAGACCGCGAGCAGCTGCTGGGCCAGGGTGTACAGGTCCTGGCAGCTGATCGTAACTTCTTTACCCTCATCGTCTTGGTCATCACCATGACCTCCGGCGCTGTGCTGGTGATGTGGATGGGTGAGCTCATCACCGAAAAGGGCATCGGTAACGGCATGTCCCTGCTCATCTTCGCTGGTATCGCAACCCGCCTGCCAACCGATGGTGTAAGCATCCTGCAGAACAATGGTGGACTCGTCTTCGCCATGGTCGTAGCCGGCTTGGTCGTCCTGGTTGTTGGCATTACCTTCATCGAGCAGGGCCAGCGCCGCATTCCGGTGCAGTACGCAAAGCGCATGGTCGGCCGCCGCCAGTACGGTGGTTCCTCTACCTACCTGCCGCTGAAGGTCAACCAGGCCGGCGTTATCCCGGTCATCTTCGCCTCCTCCCTGATCTACATGCCGGTTCTCATTACCCAGATTGTGAACTCTGGCTCCGCCGGCACCCCGGATAACTGGTGGCAGCGCAATGTCATCGCGCACCTGCAGGCACCTTCCTCCTGGCAGTACATCGTGCTGTACTTCGTCCTGACCATCTTCTTCGCTTACTTCTATGTCTCGGTTCAGTACGATCCGGCAGAGCAGGCGGATAATATGAAGAAGTACGGCGGCTTTATTCCGGGTATTCGCCCGGGCCGTCCGACCGCGGAGTACCTTGGTTATGTGATGAACCGTCTGCTGTGCGTGGGCGCCCTGTACCTGGCAGTTATTGCCATCCTGCCGAATATCCTCTTGGATCTCGGCGTGGGCCGCTCCTCCGCTAGCGGCACGTCCGCCTTTGGTGGTACGGCCATCCTGATTATGGTCTCCGTCGCTTTGACTACGGTCAAGCAGATCGAGTCCCAGCTACTGCAATCCAACTACGAAGGACTACTTAAGTAATGCGTCTTGTACTTCTAGGACCTCCCGGTGCCGGCAAGGGCACCCAGGCAGCTATCCTCAGCGAGAAGCTAAACGTTCCGCACATCTCCACCGGCGACCTGTTCCGCGCCAATATCGGCGAGGGCACCCCGTTGGGTGTAGAGGCAAAGTCCTACATCGATGCAGGCAAGCTGGTACCTACCGACGTCACTGCTCGTATGGTCGAGGACCGCCTTAACCAGGATGACGCCAAGAATGGCTTCCTGCTGGACGGCTTCCCACGTACCACCGAGCAAGCAGACATCCTGGAGGAGCTGCTGGCTAAGAAGGGCGAGAAGCTCGACGGAGTTCTCAACTTCGAGGTCTCTGAGGATGTTGTGGTTGAGCGCATGATGGCCCGTGGCCGCGCCGACGATAACGAGGAGATCATCCGCACCCGCCTCAGTGTCTACCGCGAGGAAACCTTCCCGCTTATCGAGCACTACGGCGATGCCATCATCTCCATCAAGGCCGAAGGCACCGTGGAGGAAATCAACGCCCGTGCGATGGAAGCCCTGGGTAAGTAAGCATGGCTTTTCGACGCCGCAGTAAGCGCATCCCCGCCCGCACCCCGGGCGAGCTAGACGCGATGCAGGCCGCCGGCGAGATTGTTGGCAAGGCACTGCAGGAAGTCCGCGCTGCTGCGGCGTCTGGCGTATCTACCCTTGAGTTGGATGCGGTGGCTGAGCAGACCATTCGCGATGCCGGCGCCTATCCGACCTTCAAGGGGTACGAGGGTTTCCCGGGCTCCATTTGTGCTTCCGTTAATGACGTCATCGTGCACGGCATTCCGGATAAGGAAACCGTCCTGGCAGAAGGTGACTTGGTGTCCATCGATTGCGGTGCCACGCTAGACGGTTGGGTAGGCGATAGTGCTTGGTCCTTCGCGGTGGGCGAGCTCGATGCTGATGTAGAGGCCCTCAACAAGGCCACCGAGTATGTCCTTATGGAGGGCATGCAGGCCATGGTTCCGGGCAATATGCTTACCGACGTCTCCCATGCCCTAGAGCAAGCCACCCGCCGGGCCGAGCAGAAGTTCGGGGTGGATCTTTTCATCGTGGATGGCTATGGCGGTCACGGCATTGGCCGCACCATGCACGAGGATCCTTACCTGGCCAATGAGGGGCGCCCGGGCCGTGGCCCGCTGATCCAAGAAGGTTCTGTGCTGGCCATTGAACCCATGCTAACTTTGGGCACAGAGGATTCCGCCGTGCTAGAAGATGACTGGACGGTCGTTACCCTCGATGGTTCCTTTGCCGCCCACTGGGAGCATACGGTGGCCGCGACGGCCGATGGTCCCCGTATTCTTACCCGCCGCTACTGACATTTATTCCCCGATATTGCCTGTTGCACTAGGCATATGCCCCTGAAAGGTTTATACTCACAGCCATGTCTAAATTTAGCTTCCGCAAGATCCGTGCCACGGTTGCAGCGCCCGCAGTCGCTGGCGTGATGGCCTTGAGCACCACCATTGCGGCTCCTGCCGCTACCGCCCAGGAGATTCCGAACCTGGATCAGCTCAGCTCCAAGGCAAACTCCGACCTCGCTCAGTTCTCTTCCCAGTCCGGCTTGGATCAGCTCACCGCTGAGGCAAAGAAGCAGCTGGATAACTTCTACGGCCAGAGCCGCGAGCAGGCCTGGAATACCCGGAACCAGATCCTGGACCAGGCAGAGAAGTTCTCCCCGGAGCTGGCTCCTAGCGTCCAGACCGCTGTGGACGGCGCCGTAGAATTCCTCTTCCCAGGCTTGATCGCCCAGAAGAATGAGGAAGCACGCAAGGCCCGCGAGGCCGCTGCTCGCGCCAACGCTGAGCGTGTCGCTGCTGAGAAGGCTCGTTCTGAGGCTGCCGCACGCAAGGCGGAAGCACAGCGCCGCGCCAACCAGTTTGACCGTGGCCCGTGCCCGGCCGATGCGAAGGTTTGTGTCGACCTCAATGGTCGACGCACCTGGCTGCAGGATGGCGGCAAGGTGTCCTACGTGTCCCCGGCAATGTCCGCCGGCATGCGCGGTCAGGAAACCCCACGCGGCACTTTCCATGTGACCCGCAAGGTAGAGCACGAGATTTCCCGCGAGTTCAATAACGCGCCGATGCCGTACTCCATCTACTTCACCAATAACGGTCACGCCTTCCACCTGGATGACCCGGCTGTTGATTCCAATGGCTGCGTTCACCTTCCGCCAGACGCTGCAAAGCGCTACTGGGATAATGTACAGGTTGGCGATAAGGTCTTTATTTACTAAGGCCCGCGCTTAAGTGAAACCCTCATCCCCCGAACCGGCTCCCGAGAAGGAGAATCGGTTCGGGGGATTCTGCTGGCTTAGGGTGAGGGACGGGCGAGTGAGCGGGGCGTCGGAAAGCGCAGCGGTTTGGAAAACGTGTCGCTGCAGCGTATGCTGTTAAGTCGGTGTATAGCGTCAGCGAGGCTGGCGCGGATACGCCACCGCAGTAGACAACAAACATGCAGGTGACGGCGCACTTGTCCGTCGCCAGAAAAGTAGAGGTTATGGCTAAGGAAGGCGCAATCGAGGTAGAAGGCCGCATTATCGAGCCTTTGCCCAACGCAATGTTCCGTGTCGAGCTCGACAATGGACACAAGGTTCTTGCACACATTTCTGGCAAGATGCGTCAGCACTACATTCGCATCCTCCCGGAGGACCGCGTGGTTGTAGAGCTGTCTCCTTATGACCTAACCCGCGGACGCATCGTCTACCGCTACAAGTAAAGACAGTAAGCCTCCTCACCCAAGGGTGAACCCGTAGGTTCACCCTGTCCACCTCAGGCTACGGTGGCCTGAGCCCGCACTGGTAAGCAACCCAAGGATTCCCGGCACGGTCCGGGCGAAGCGTTGCATGGAGCGGGACGGATGGGGAGAAAACCGCCGTAACAACCCGAAAGGACACGCCATATGGCACGTCTAGCTGGTGTTGACCTCCCCCGCAATAAGCGCATGGAGGTCGCTCTCACCTACATCTACGGCATCGGTCCAACCCGTGCCAAGGAACTGCTAGAAAAGACTGGCATTTCTCCTGACCTGCGCACTGACAACCTGGATGATGACCAGCTGTCGGCGCTCCGTGACGCAATTGAGGCTACCTGGAAGGTTGAGGGTGACCTCCGCCGTCAGGTTCAGGCTGATATCCGCCGCAAGATTGAAATCGGAAGCTACAAGGGTCTGCGCCACCGCCGTGGCCTGCCTGTACGTGGCCAGCGCACCAAGACCAATGCGCGCACTCGTAAGGGTCCGAAGAAGACGATCGCAGGAAAGAAGAAGTAATTCATGCCTCCAAAGACTCGTTCCGGCGCGCGCCGTTCCGGCCGTCGCGTCGTAAAGAAGAATGTGGCCCTCGGCCACGCATACATCAAGTCCACCTTCAATAACACCATCGTCTCGATCACCGATCAGACCGGTGCTGTTATCTCTTGGGCATCCTCCGGCCACGTTGGCTTCAAGGGGTCCCGTAAGTCCACTCCGTTCGCCGCTCAGATGGCAGCCGAGAACGCTGCACGCAAGGCAATGGATCATGGCATGAAGAAGGTTGACGTATTCGTCAAGGGTCCGGGCTCCGGCCGCGAGACCGCCATCCGTTCCCTGCAGGCTGCAGGCCTCGAGGTTTCCTCGATCACGGATGCAACCCCACAGCCGCACAACGGCTGCCGTCCGACCAAGCGCCGCAAGGTTTAAGGGAAAGGAAGAGGTAAGAAAATGGCTCGTTACACTGGCCCCGCTACCCGCGTATCCCGCCGTCTTCGCGTCGACTTGGTCGGCGGCGATATGGCATTCGAGCGCCGCCCGTACCCACCGGGACAGGCTGGCCGCAACCGCATCAAGGAATCTGAGTACCTGCTGCAGCTCCAGGAGAAGCAGAAGGCAAAGTACACCTACGGTGTGCTGGAGCGTCAGTTCCGTCGCTACTACGCAGAGGCTAACCGCCTCCCGGGCAAGACCGGCGATAACCTGGTTATCCTGCTCGAGTCCCGCCTAGACAACGTAGTTTACCGTGCAGGTCTGGCACGCACCCGCCGCCAGGCTCGCCAGCTTGTCTCCCACGGTCACTTCACCGTGAACGGCAAGAACATCAACGTTCCTTCCTACAAGGTCACCCAGTACGACATCATCGATGTCCGTGACCGCTCCAAGAAGATGGAATGGTTCGAAGATGCTCAGGACGCCCTCATCGATGCCAACGTACCGGCATGGCTGCAGGTTGTTCCTGATACCCTGCGCATCCTCGTGCACCAGCTGCCCGAGCGCGCTCAGATCGACATTCCGCTGCAGGAGCAGCTCATCGTCGAGCTTTACTCGAAGTAAACTGTTATACCGCACGGCCTGTATTGGCCTGGCGGATAACCAGGAATCTTCAATCCCGAAGATTTTTACCCCTCTACCGGCGTCAAATAGCGGTCGCCGAAAAGGAGAATTTCAATGCTCATTTCCCAGCGTCCTCAGCTCACCGAGGAATTCATCGACTCGTCTCGTTCCAAGTTCGTCATCGAACCGCTCGAGCCGGGCTTTGGCTACACCCTCGGTAACTCGCTGCGTCGTACCCTGCTGTCCTCCATTCCGGGTGCAGCGGTAACCTCCATCAAGATTGATGGTGTTCTCCACGAGTTCACCACCATCAACGGTGTGAAGGAAGACGTTTCCGAGATCATCTTGAACATCAAGAGCATGGTGCTTTCTTCCGACTCCGATGAGCCGGTTGTTATGTACCTGAGCAAGGAAGGCCCGGGCGATGTCACCGCGGGCGATATCCAGCCGCCGGCTGGCGTGGAGATCCACAACCCGGATCTGCACATCGCTTCCCTGAATGACACCGCCAAGCTGGACATTGAGCTCGTCGTCGAGCGCGGCCGTGGCTATGTCCCAGCCGCTCCTACCTCCGGTGAGATCGGCCGCATCCCGGTCGACCAGATTTACTCCCCGGTTCTCAAGGTCTCCTACAAGGTCGAGGCAACTCGTGTTGAGCAGCGCACCGACTTTGACAAGCTGACCATCGACGTCGAAACCAAGAACTCGATTTCTGCCCGCGATGCCCTGGCTTCCGCCGGCGGCACCCTGGTCGAGCTCTTCGGCCTGGCTCGCGAGCTGAACAACGCTGCCGAAGGCATTGAGATCGGACCCTCCCCGCAGGAGACCGAATACATCGCTGCCTACGGCATGCCGATCGAGGACCTGAACTTCTCCGTCCGCTCTTATAACTGCCTGAAGCGTCAGGAGATTCACACCGTGGGCGAGCTCGCTGAATGCACCGAGTCCGACCTGCTGGATATCCGCAACTTCGGCCAGAAGTCGATCAATGAGGTAAAGATCAAGCTGGCTAACCTGGGCCTGGCTCTCAAGGACACCCCTGAGGATTTCGACCCAACCCAGCTCGAGGGCTACGACGCAGAAACCGGTGACTTCAAGGATCCGGCTGCTGAGGATTCCGAGTAAAGAACCCCGCTGACTTGCGGCAATGACCTAATTGCCGCGCGCTCAACTTTTACCGCATACGAGGAGTACACAATGCCAACCCCTAAGAAGGGTGCCCGTCTCGGCGGCTCCGCCAAGCAGCAGGCTCACATGCTGAGCAACTTGGCAGCCAGCCTGATCGAGCACGGCGCTATCAAGACCACCGATGCCAAGGCGAAGGTTCTTCGCCCGTACATCGAAAAGATCATCACCAAGGCTAAGTCCGGCACCATTGCTGACCGCCGCGCAGTTCTGAAGCTCATCCCGCGCAAGGATGTTGTTTCTTACCTGTTCGACGAGGTTGCCCCGAAGTTTGAGAACCGTGAGGGTGGCTACACCCGCACCATCAAGCTGGACAACCGCGCCGGTGACAACGCCCCGATGTCCCAGATCTCCCTCGTTCTCGAGGAGACCGTGACCTCCGAGGCTAACCGCGCTACCCGCGCTGCTGCTTCCAAGCAGGCCGAGGAAGCTAAGGCAGACGAGACTGCTGAGACCGAGGCACCTGCCGAGGAGACCGCAGCTGAGGAGTCCGAGGAGAAGTAATTCCCCTTCGGCCTTAGCGCTTCGCCGCCGCCTATCCCCACCTGTGGGAGGGCGGCGGCTTTGTCATGTCCGCATCCCAGTAAGGGGGCGTTGCACGGCCGACCCAGCGCCGGTGGGGAGAAGATGCTCCGGTAGCATGAAGCCCACTATGACAGATGCAGCATCGACTTCCCCCGAAGGGCCGGCGGACGGGTTCGTTCGCCTGCGCTTGGACTTGGCTTATGACGGCACGGACTTTCATGGCTGGGCCAAGCAGAAGGGCGGTCTGCGCACGGTGCAAGGCGTCCTCGAAGAGAAGCTCGCGATGATTGCGCGCACGGAGGTGCCGCTCACGGTCGCTGGCCGCACAGATGCCGGCGTCCATGCCCGTGGCCAGGTGGCGCACGTGGACGTTCCCACTGAGATGCTGGCGCAGCGCTCGGTGGCGGGGGAGCCGGGGAAGCTGGTGCGTCGGCTAGCAAAGCTTCTGCCAGAAGATGTTCGGGTACACGGGTGCGAGTTCGCACCCGCGGGCTTTGATGCGCGTTTTTCGGCGCTGCGGCGCCACTACGTCTATCGGATTACCACCAATCCGCGCGGCGCGCTGCCAACCCGTGCGCGGGATACGGCCGAGTGGATTAAGCCGGTGGATATCGATGCCATGCAAGAAGCCGCTACCGCCCTGGTGGGCCTGCACGATTTTGCGGCCTTTTGTAAGGCCAAGCCGAACGCCACGACCATCCGTGAATTGCAGGAATTTTCCTGGCGCGATGTTTCTACGCCCGAAGAACCGGAGCTTTATGAGGCCCGCGTGAGTGCCGATGCTTTTTGCTGGTCGATGGTGCGCTCGTTGGTGGGTTGTTGCCTGCGCGTGGGCGAGGGGCGGCGCGATACCGACTTCGCCGCGGCACTGCTGCAGGAGACGAAGCGCTCTTCCAGCATCCCCGTGGCCCCGGCAAAGGGACTCTCGCTCGTCGCCGTTGATTACCCAGCGGCGGACAAGCTAGCCGCGCGCGCCGAGGTCACCCGCGAAAGGCGCAGCGCTGACTAACGCCCAAGTGGCAGCGGTCGCCTACCTGGGATAGCCTGTGTGCTGGGTGTACACAGACTTTTCGGGGGAAATTCATGGCACGTCCGCTGCCTACTACCAAGGCCCAGGTATCGGGCCATAAATTCTTGCGCCGCCGCGTCGAGCATGGGCTCGTCTTAGGCGATATCCGCATGATTCACGATCCATTGGCTAGGCGCCGCAAAGCGCTCCTTTTCGGCGGGGTCGGCGTCGCCTTCCTTGCGGTGGGCTCTGGCATGTTGGCCTGGCTGCAGCCGAGCCCGCAGCCGGGTGATGCGCCGATTGTGCGCTCGGAGCAGGGCCAGCTCTTTGTGGATGTCAATGACACCTACCACCCGGTTTTCAACCTGGCTTCGGCGCGCATTATCGCCGGGCAGGCGGCCGAGGCGCAGACCATTGGGGATGAGCACCTGCAAGAAGCGCTACTGGGCTCACCGGTGGGTATCTCGGATGCCCCTGGGTACCTCGCGGCGGCAGGCGAGACTCCCCAAGAGCGATGGGCAGCGTGTTTGGCCGGCAAGGATGAGGCGCCGTCTACAGATAACCCGACCAGCATTGGCGGTCACCAGGTAGCGTCGCAGGAGGTTATTGTCCTTGCCGAGCCCGAGCAGAAAAGCCTCGGTGAGGAGCGCGCCGCACTGGTGGAATCCGAGGGCACGCAGTGGCTTGTCACCCAGGAAGGCCGCGTGGCGCTGCCAGATCCCTCCAGCACCGAAGGGCGTGTCGTGCGTCGGGCGGTGGGCGTGGACGATAGTACCCACACTTGGCCCGTGCCACCCGAGCTGCTCAATGCCTTTGCGGAGCTGCCACCGCTGAACTTTCCGGCCGAACCACCCGAGGTCGTCGATACCGGCCAAGGTTTGTGGGCGCGTACGTCCGAGGGCGTAGCTGAGCTCACGCCTACGCAGGCGGAGATACTCACAGGCGTGGGTGCCAAGGAGACAACAGCCACGCCGCAGGAGATTGCCGCGCTTGCCGACGCCCCCTTAAACCTCAACCTTCCCTCCACGTCCTTCCGCTTCCTAAGCCCGGACGATGGCTGGATGTGTGCTGCTAACGAGGGCGGCGGGGTAGTGGTACCTGCCCAAGCGGGCACTGTCGCCTTGGCAGGTGAGTCGGTGGCCCATCGCTTTGGTGGGCTCAACGCTGGTGGCGTAGGCGTAGACAGCGGCCATGGCTATCACGTGGTTTCACCCACGGGGCAGCGGCACGAGGTCAAGGACAAAGAGACTTTGGAAGCCCTTGGCACCGGAGTGGGCGCGCAGGTGCCGTGGGAGATCCTGCGGTTGCTGCCGGAAGGCTCCGCGCTCAACCGTGAGCAGGCGCTGCAGGTTAGTTCTTAGGCCGCAGCCCGCGCCACACCGCCCACGCAGCAAGCGCCAGCGCTAACCCACCCAGCACCCAGGCACTGCGTGTGGGGGCGCGCGAGTCGACTTCGTCGGCGGGGCGGATGGTCATAGCTCGGGTATCGACGTCCGCGCCCGCTTCCACGTGGGTGAGCACGGTGAGCGGGTCGATGAAACCGTGTCCCGGTTCTGCGGCGTCCTCCAAGCGTTTGCGGAGGACGGCCGGGCTATCGTCTGGAAAGCGCTGTGCCAAGAGGGCAGCGGTGCCGCTGACTACCGGCGCGGCAAAAGAGGTGCCATGGAACTGCGCCGTTCCGTCCGTGCCTTCCTTACCATCGGCCCATCCACCCTCAGGGTTGAGCGCAAGCGGAATGAAACCTTGCGCAGCAAGCTGGGGGCCATCGGCCGAGTTCAGAGAGTAGTCAGCGAGTTCGTGCGAATCCGCTTGGGCGCTTACTGAGAGCACCGTGGGCGAATCCGCCGGAAAGACGCGGTCACCCATCTCACAGCTGCCAGAGGACGCATTGCCGGATGCAGCGATCACCACGGCCCCGGAGCCTTCCGCATGCGCCAAAGCACTATCCAAGCGAGAGGTATCGACCTGCGCGGCCACATCCGGCGGAACGCAGGAAACAACCGAAATGTTAATGACGCGGGCACCGGCCGCGGCAGCATCATCGATGGCGCGGGCCAAGGTGTCCAGAGATCCGGTGGTACTGTCTTCGGCTTCCTGGCGGTAGTGCGCGCTGGTCTGGCGCACAGCGTAAATCTCTGCTCGCGGGGCGATACCGATATCGTGACCGGCGATGACACCGGCCACGACGGTGCCGTGCAGGTCGCAATCGCGATGCGGCTCTGGTTCCTCTGGCGCGACAAGGTCCGCGCCACTGCTGAGATGCCGCAGTTGGTCGTGACGGGCCACGCCAGTATCGATAACGGCTACTTTGACGCCTTCCCCGGTAGCAAAGGAATGTAAACGGGCCCGGTAGTCTAGCTGCTCCTCGCTTGGTTGGGGCGAAAGCGGTGAGGAATGCGCGGCGGCGCATTCGCGGTCCGGCTCGCGCGCGGCCGCGTAGGGTGCAGCAGTCAGTCCTGCAGCGAATGCAACTACTAAAGCGGCAGGTAGCACGCGCATTATCCAAGCCCCCTAATGAGCACGAAGACACCGGCAAGGTGCGCGGCCAGCGGCAAACTAGCGGCAATGGCGAGGGATTCTATGCGTTCAAACCATGCGATGGTGGTGGGCTCGAGCCCAGCCACCTTGGGTGCCCACAGCGGGGCGCTCAGCATGGCGAGGAGAACCAGGCAGGCAACAAGGATTGGCGCCCAGGCACCGGCAAGGCCGGAATCCGCCACCGCGTGGGTAGCGCACAAGCACGTAGCGAGACAGGCGGTCATCGCCAGCAGCATCAGGGCCCAGCTAGCCAACGCACGACCGTGCCGGGCGGCATGCATAACGACGGCACCCGCGGTGGTCACGCAGAGTGCTTGGACGAAGCCCGCGCCGGTGTGCTCAGCACCAAAGAGCACCGCAACGTACTCGGCGAGAGAATCAGGCGCGCCGCTCGTCGGCGCCAAGGCCGGACCACTGCCCGTCAGCGAGAGGGCGATAAGGGCCGGAATGAGACAGAGTGCCAGCCCACAGCACATTCCCTCATAGGCGCTGCCGGCGCGCCGGGCACGGATATCGACATCCGGCTGGACGGCATCGGAAACCGCGAGGTCTTGGCCGGCCGTGGGCAGCTGCGGGACTTTGAGTCCAGCGGTGGCAACGGTCAGCGCAGGAGCTGCGGCCAGCAGGATAATGCCGGCGATCACCACGCAGGCTGCTGCCGCCGTACCGTGGCTGCCCTTGAGACCCGTCCCTGGTCCAGGCAACAGGTAGCCCAAAGCCGCGACCAATAACAGCACCGAGACGGTGAGTGCCACGGCGGTAGTGCGAACCGTGCTCAACCCGGTGACGTGGCAGGCAAGCAGTACGATGAGGAGGGCGACGCAGGCGGTGAGTGCGGCAAAGGGGGCTTCGCCAAGCGAGGGCGAAATCACCACCCAGCCGCACGCCATGCCGGCTACCAGGCTAAGATGCACCAGCGATAGGGCCCGGGTCCACAAGGCGAGCAACAGGGCTCCAGCGCTCAACGCCGCCCACGCCGCTAGGGGAAGGGTGCTAACCCACACGAGGGCGAAGGTGGCAAGCAGCCCCGCCCAAGCCCAGATGGTGGGAAGGGCGGCGGTAGTATCCTCCTCAGCCGCGGCGGCGAGCGATTCCGCCGCATCCCGAATCACCGGTGCAGGCCGGCGCTCGCGCGGACTAATAACCAGGATGGAGCCTTCCGTGAGCGCAGTGGCAGCCAATGGGGCGGTGAGATCGATGGCGCGGCCGGAGGCTGTGCTCGCGCGCCAAGGCTCAGAAATGGTGGGCGCATCCACCAAGTCAGTGATTTCCGCCAAAAGCTCTCCCACGCTGGAGCTTAGCGGTAGCGCCACGTCCGCCTCCTTGTGGAAAGCGCCGGCATGAATGCGAACGGTAAGGCGCAAATGATGCGCCGTTGCAGTAGTCATGATGTCCCCCGAAAAATGTATGGATTGTGGGCGTCCCCCTTGCCCAATGCCACATATTGTGGCTTACTAGTGGCGACGTGTCCACCGCAGCGCGGGGAATCTTGGCAGGGGCCAAGGGCGCTTGGCGCGTGGCTCGGGGGAGGTTATTTAGGCATGCTTGGGATCGGGGATACCCGCGTCATTGAGCCGTTGACCATGCCATTGCGGGATGCTGCGCCGCCGCTGCCCACCGGCAGCATCGAGGCCGAGGAAGTCCCAGAGGCGGTGCGCCCACAACCGGTGCCGCTGGTGCGGCTGCTGCTGCCGGTGGTGATGATTGCGGCGATGCTCGGCATGGTCGCCCTCATGGTGTTAGGCGCTGGGGAATCCCGGCAGATTAGCCCGATGGCCTTGATGTTTCCATTGATGATGCTGGCGAGCATGGCCATGATGTTTGGGCCCAATAACAGTGGGCAGGATCCGGATGAAACCCGGCGTACCTACCTGCGCCACATCAAAGCCTTGCGGGAAAAGGCGCTGCGCAATGCGTCGGCGCAGCGTGCACATGAAAGCTATCGCCACCCGGCACCGGTGGAACTTAGCACTCTAGTCGGCTCGCGCCGCATGTGGGAGCGTGGCCCGGATGACTCGGACGCCCTCGAGGTACGCGTGGGAACTGGACCAACGACGTTGTGCACTCCCATCAACGTGCCGGATTCCGGCGCCACTGAAGACCTGGACCCGGTGTGTGCGGTAAGCATGCGCCAGACCATTAAGGCGGTGGGCACCGTTCCCGATATGCCGGTGGTTATCCAACTGCAGGCCTTTCGCTTCTTGTCCGTGTCCGGAATGGCGTCGACTCGGGGCGAAGAGCCCGCAGATCCCTCCCGCGATATGGTGCGCGCAATGGTGCTGCAGATGGCCTTGGCGCATGGCCCGGAAACCTGCGGGATCGAGGCCATCGGTGGCCAGTGGGAGTGGCTGAAGTGGCTGCCCCATGCGCGCACACCGGAAAAGGCGCGCTTTCGCATCCTCATAGTCGATGGCGTGCTGACCACGGGCACCGAGGACTTCTTCCATGATGATTCCTACACCACCATCATTGAGGTCGGTGGGGCGCCGTCTTCGGCGCTGGGGGTACGCGCCGAGCACGAAGGACTAAGCCTCGTGGCAGGGGAGCAGCTGCAGGTGGTCACCGCGGCAGGGGTGGAAGACCTCGGTTCTCCCGACGGAATGAGTACGGCCGGCGCGACCTTGCTTGCGCGCAGTATGGCCTCCTACCGCCGCCCCGATAGCACTTCTGGCCGGCGCGGCAGTGACCTTATGGGCCTTCTGGGCTATCGCGATGTGGAAGAGCTAGCGGCCAGTGGCATGTGGCATGGCCGAGAGGGTTCGGCGCGTCTCATGGTGCCCATCGGCATCGATACGGTGGGCCAGCCCGTCACGGTAGATCTCAAGGAATCTGCCCACGGCGGTATGGGCCCGCACGGCCTGTGCATCGGTGCGACCGGCAGCGGCAAGTCGGAGCTGCTGCGCACCCTTGTCACCGCGCTGGCGGCTACCCATAGTCCGGACGAGCTTAACCTCGTGCTCGTGGATTTCAAGGGCGGCGCGACATTCTTAGGATGCGACCGCCTGCCGCATACTTCCGCGGTGATTACCAACCTGGAGGAGGAATCTACGCTGGTAGAGCGCATGTATGATGCCATCTCCGGCGAGATGAACCGACGCCAAGAGCTGCTGCGTACGGCCGGAAACTTTGCCAATGTCGGCGAGTACAACGCTTCTGCCACCGCCGTGCGTGAGCACGGGCCGCTTCCGGCCTTGGTCATTGTGGTCGATGAGTTCTCGGAGCTTTTGGGCCAGCACCCGGATTTCGCGGAACTTTTTGTCGCCGTCGGCCGCTTGGGGCGCAGTCTCCACGTGCACCTGCTTTTGGCCTCCCAAAGACTCGAAGAAGGCCGCTTGCGGGGGCTCGATTCCCACTTGTCCTACCGAATCGGCCTGAAAACCTTCTCCTCAGCGGAATCCCGCCAGGTATTGGGCGTGACCGATGCCTACCACCTGCCCGGCCAGCCCGGCGCGGGCTACCTCAAATCCGATGCCGAGGCCTTGACCCGCTTCCAAGCTTCCTACGTGTCCGGGCCCCTGCCGCGCCGGGCGCTTGCCGACGCCTCCCCGGACCACCCCGCAGCCTCCCACGGCCGCGTGCAGCTCTTTCATGGCTGGTCCCAGGAAGAGGACAATGCTAGCGCCGCGGTGGTTCTCGATGACTCCACCACTGTGCTTACCGAGGTCGTGCGCGCCGCGGCGGAAGAGGCCCACCTGCGCGATCAAGCAGCGCACCGCATCTGGCTGCCGCCGCTACCGCCGGTCATTGAGCTATCCGCGTTGCCAGGGCTTTCCGGTGAACCTGAGGCGGGCGCAACCGCGCCCACGGCTGACCAAAGGCAGCTGTGCGCGCCGATCGGCATCATCGATAGGCCGTATTACCAACGCCAGGACGAGCTGATTATTGATTTCACCCAGCACGGCGGACACATGGCACTGTGTGGTGGCCCGCAGTCCGGTAAATCGAGTGCGCTGCGCACCATTGTCTCTGCGCTAGCTCTACGGCATGATCCGCAGGCGGCACGCTTCTACGTCATCGATCTTGGCGGCGGTCAGCTAGCATCCCTGGAGCGACTGCCCCACGTGGCCGGAGTTGCCGGGCGCGAGGAGGGCGAAAAGGTACGGCGCATCGTCGACGAAGTAGCTGGGTTTATCCGCCGCCCAGAACGGTGCGCAACCTTCCTTGTCATTGATGGCTGGCACCACATCGGTACCTCGAATGCGGAGTTTGAAGACATAGCGGAGAAGGTCACCGAGATCGTCGCCGATGGCGCCTCCGCCCACGTGCATGTCGTCATTGCCACCTCGCGGTGGACGACGATGCGCCCCGCTATCCGCGACCTTATTGCCAACCGCCTCGAGCTACGCCTGGGTGAGGCCTTGGATTCGCTCATCGACCGCAAACTCCAGCAAAAGCTCCCCAGCGCGCCGGGCCGCGGGCTCACCTTGGCGGGTGAAAATATGCTCTTAGCTCGCACCTCCAACCAGGACATCGCTCACATCTGCCGCGTGCATGCTGCGGCTGACCCAGTTCCACAGCTCAAGATGCTGCCCGCCGTGCTTACCCCGTCCGCACTTGCGGCTCAAGGGGGTGTGCCCACCGGCGAGATCGCCTGGGGCATTGGCGGGCGCGACCTCGATACGCTGACCTGGAATCCGTCTCGTGAGCCGCACCTGGTGGCAATCGGGGCGCAGGGTTGTGGCAAGTCCACCTTCCTGGCGCAGATCATGCGCGGCATTAGCGCCTTTGCGCGGGAAGACGCCCGGCTCGTGGTCATCGACCAGCGCCGAGCCCATCTGGGAACCTTGGACGAGAACATGGTTGCTGCCTACGCTGCGACGCAGTCGAGTGCGCAAGAGACCATTGTCGATACAGTCCGGACCCTGGAATCTCGCCTGCCTGGCCCGGATATTACCCCGGCGCAGCTCGCCGCACGAGATTGGTGGCAGGGCCCAGACATTTACCTAGTCATCGATGATGCGGACCTGCTGAGCGATATTGCTCTCTCGCCACTGCTGGAATTGCTCCCACATGCCCGCGACATTGGCTTGCACCTTGTTATCGCTCGCAAATCCGGCGGCATCGGCCGTGCCCTCTTTGGCCAATTCTTTTCCGCGGTGCGCGATCTGCAGCCGGCGCTGCTGCTTTTCGACGCCGACCGCGACGAAGGAACCATCTTCGGCCTCAAGCCCTGCCACCAACCACCCGGCCGCGGTCAGTGGAGCATCCGCGGTGAAAACCTCGGCGTCGCCCAAGCGGTGTACCTAGAAGGAGAGAAGTAAATGACTACCAATCTCAGTGCGCATACGCCAACCGAGACCCCTATCCCTACCGGTGGGGAGACCACCGCCGGCCCCATTACCGTCACCATCCTGGATGCGGCCACCATCTTTGAAGGGCCTGAAACGGTTTACCGCTACGACCTGCCGGGAACCGGCATTGTGGAAGGCTGGGCCTTAGGCCAAGTCATGGATCAGATATCCAAGATGGCGGGACCGTCTTGGCCCGACGTGGAAGCCTGCGTGGTGGCAGACTCTTCCGGCACGGACATTGCGCAGGAAGCCACCTCCATCATCTGCCGGCAATTGGAAGTCACGGGTGTGCGCCTCATCGACCCAGAACCAACCGTCTCCCCGCTAGCGGCCCCGGACCCACTCGGTCCGCCTCCTCACCCGGTTCCTGAAAACACGGATTCGGCACCTCCCACTACGGTGATGGAGGCGCCTGCCTACGACGAGCCGGTAACGCCACGCTGGACCGACCGCCTGCGCGGTTGGCTCGGAGCCATCGATATCTTTCATGTCGCAATTGCCGTGGTCATCATCGCCGTAGCCGGAGCTTCCTGGTGGGCCATTGGTGCCCAAGCTTCAGACGATGACGACGCCGCTCCGGATGCATCGCACCCGCAACCCCGCGCTGCCGAGCCAAGCGGCGATGGTGCGGCGGAGTTCGCGCCGGCCTCGCCGCAACCGGGAATGCCAGGCGCGTCAGATTCCGGCAGCGAGGAATTGAACCCAGGCGAAAAGCGCTTAGACGTGGAAGGAATGTCAGTAGTAGTCCCCAGTGGGTTCCACACCAAGGTAGAAGATGGTCTGGTCACCGCCACCGGGAAAGACCCGAACCTACGCATCCTGCTGGCGGCGGATGAGATGTTTAACGTGCCGGCGGATGCCCTGTTCAAAGAAATTCACGCGCAGGTCGACGAAGATCCGACGCTTCGCGATGCCACCGATGAGGCAGGGCGCCTGACCTATACCGAAGACCCCGGGGACGGCTCCTTGGTGGAATGGACCACTTGGGAAGACCGAGGCCACCAGATGTCCGTGGGGTGCCATACCCGGCATAACTCCAACGCCGTTCAAAAGGCTGCCTGCCGCATGGCCACGGAAAGTCTGGTTAAAAAATAGTCTCAAAAACTTTGCCTCAGCCAGGAACCGTTTGGCGGAAAGTTCAGTCCAATAAAGGTGAGAAAGCACAGATGCGAAGCACAGCTGCTTTTTCGGGGGAAATACACACAATCTCATCCGCCCTAAGGAGGGGCGCACTCTTATGTCTCAGACTTTCAAGACACAAGCCGATGTCATGATCGCCACCGCCGGCAAAGTCGATAACACCAATGATGAAGTCCAGGGCGAGCTCACCCGCCTGCAGGGCGTCGTCGACTCCGTCCGCGGCAGCTGGGTTGGCCAGGCGCAGGTCTCCTTCGATGACCTGATGCAGCGCTACAACACCTCTGCGCAGCAGCTGCGCGAGGCCTTGGCCTCTATCTCTGACAATATCCGCAGCAACGCCCACAACTTCGACAACGTGGAAGCAGAAAACACGCAGGCCTTCTCCAACGTGGGCGGCGGCCTCGCCCTCTAAACCGCACCGCACAGTTCACTACTCCGCAGCCCAAAAGCTATAGATTCACAGAAGGGAATCAACCACCACATGTCCGAGATCAAGTACGAATTCGGTGCCATTTCTTCCGCCGCAGCCGACATCAACGCCACCTCTGGTCGCATCAACAGCACCTTGGCGGACCTGAAGGCGCGCCTTCAGCCCATGGTGAGCACGTGGGAAGGCGAGTCCGCCGTGGCTTATAACCAAGCGCAGGCCAAGTGGGACAAGGCGTCCCAGGAACTCAACACCGTGCTGGCCACCATCTCCAAGACCGTTTCGCAAGGCAACGATGCAATGAGCGACGTCAACCGTCGCGCCGCCGCAAGCTGGGGTTAAAACCACACCCTGTTTGCACAGTTCCACGCTGTCCCCGGCGGGGCTGCGGTGCCACACTGACCACACCCGCGTGGCAGGAGGCGGACGCAGCCGCAGCCTTGGCCAAGAAACCAGCGTGAGTACTCCTTTTCTAGTTCTTTTCTCTTGCTATCTCTTCCACTCTTTGAAGTCGTACCTTTCTAGTCCGTACCCACGAGCCGGCACCTCCCGTTTGAGCCGCGGAAGGTGCCGGCTTCGGTGTTTTGGTCTTTGGGCAGGTGAGCAAGTAGGGTAGGAAACCTATGTGTTCGCTCGTCGGCAAGCAGCTGGCGAAGCGCTCCCTGCAGGTCTCCACCGGCCGCTGTACGGGAGTGAATGGATGCTTAGCGCTGGCCGGCAGTTCCGAGACAGACTTTCAAGGAGTCAAATTGTCTACTTTCCACCCAAAGAGCGGTGACATCACCCGCAAGTGGTACGTCATCGACGCTACTGATGTGGTGCTGGGCAAGCTCGCTTCCACCGTTGCAGACCTGCTGCGCGGCAAGCACAAGCCACAGTTCGCACCGAACGTTGACGCTGGTGACCACGTCATCATCATCAACGCTGACAAGATCCACGTTTCTTCCACCAAGCGCGGCCGCGAGATGCGCTACCGCCACTCCGGTTACCCGGGCGGCCTGAAGTCCATGACCCTGGGTCAGTCTTTGGACGCCAACCCGGTTCGCGTTATCGAAGAATCCGTTGCCGGCATGATGCCGCACAACAAGCTCTCCCGCGCTTCCATCAAGAAGCTGCACGTCTTCGCAGGCGAAGAGCACCCGTACGCCGGCCAGAAGCCGGAAACCTTCGAGTTTAAGCAGGTGGCACAGTAATGTCTGAGCAGAACATCGACAACAACGTAGCCGACGCTGCTGACATCGCTGCAGCAAGCGCCGCTACCGAAGAGTTCACCAACACCATCGGTGATTCCATCGCACCGGCCGAGACCGAAGAGGTCGAGGCTGCCGCTCCGGTACACGAGGGCCCGATCCAGACCGTCGGTCGCCGTAAGCGCGCCGTCGCACGTGTTCGCCTCGTTGCTGGCTCCGGCCAGATTGAGGTTAACGGCCGCGAGTTCGGCGAGTACTTCCCGAACAAGCTGCACCAGCAGGACATCCTGCTGCCGCTGACCCTCCTGGAGCGCGAGAACCAGTTCGACCTCAAGGTCACCGTCAACGGTGGCGGCCCGACCGGTCAGGCTGGCGCCCTGCGTCTGGCTATCGCTCGTGCACTGAACATCTACAACCCGGCTGACCGCACCGCCCTCAAGAAGGCTGGTCTGCTCACCCGAGATGCTCGTGCAGTTGAGCGTAAGAAGGCTGGTCTGCACAAGGCACGTCGCGCACCGCAGTACTCCAAGCGTTAATCTCGCTTCTACTGCGCGCGCAAGCGCAACGCAAAGCCGCTGCTTCCTTTGGGAGGCGGCGGCTTTCGTCGTTTTGAGCTTCGGCAGAGGATAATGACACCTCTGCATAGTAGTACTATATGTGGTACTGATTAATTGTGGGTAGCAGCGTAGAAGAAATCTTGGCCAAAATGAAAAGAAGCCCAGTGAACATAGCTTTTTCGGATCTAGTAAGTGTGTGTGACTATTTTTTGAACGAAGAAGCAGCAAAGGTACGTCGCATAGAACTTATAAGACGCCATGGCGTGGAGATCCCCGAGTGAATATTCAGAACGCGAAAGGAAAAGCGAAAGCTTACCAAGTTCGCCAAGTTCTTAAAGCGGTACAGAAACTACAAAGCGAGCAAGAAAGAAGATAAAAATGGACGTCAGCAAATACACCTATCAAGTCTTCTGGTCTGAAGAGGACAATGAGTTCGTGGCGACGGTTGCCGAGTTTCCTTCACTATCGTGGCTGGATTCTGATCGTAGCTGTGCAGAGCAGGAACTTCTGAAGTTGGTCGCGGAAGTAGTAGAAGATATGCAGGTTTCAGGGGAAGTCATCCCACAACCGCTGGGGGCTCGTTCATATTCGGGAAAATTCAACGTTCGAACCTCTCCGTCGCTGCATCGCAAACTAGTAATGGAAGCTAGGACGGAAGGAATTTCACTCAACGCATTGATAAACCAGAAGCTTGCCTCCGCCTAGACCGCCCCAACATGCAATCGATGGGCACAGGAGTGCATAATTGATTGCATGACTCGACTTTTTGGAACCGATGGCGTTCGCGGCCTCGCGAACAAGAAGCTGACCCCAATTCTGGCCTTGCAACTAGGCCAAGCCGCTGCGGAGGTATTTACCGCTAAGCGTGAATCCTACGAGCGCCAGCCGCTGGCCATTATTGGCCGCGACCCGCGTGTATCTGGCGAGATGCTGGATGCGGCGATTGCGTCCGGTCTGGCTTCCCGCGGCGTGGACGTGGTGCGCGTGGGCGTGCTCCCAACCCCAGCAATTGCCTTCCTGACGGATGATTATGGCGCGGATTTGGGCGTGATGATTTCCGCTTCCCACAACCCGATGCCAGACAACGGCATCAAGTTCTTCTCCGCAGGTGGCAAGAAGCTGCCGGACGAGGTAGAAGATCAGATTCAGGCCACCATGGAAAACCTCACCGAGGATGGCCCGACCGGCACCAAGCTCGGCCGCATCATCTCGGAGGCCCCGGACGGACGCGAGCGCTACCTCAACCACCTGAAGGAAGTGGTCTCCACCGACCTCAGCGGCATCAAGGTGGTCGTAGACACCGCCAATGGTGCAGCTTCCAAGGTCGCTCCGATCGCCTACGAGGCGGCTGGCGCAGAGGTTATTGCTATCCACAACAAGCCGAATGCCTTCAATATCAATGAGGACTGCGGTTCGACGCACATTGAAAAGGCACAGGCGGCCGTCGTCGAGCATGGCGCCGATCTGGGCCTGGCCCATGATGGCGACGCCGACCGTTGCCTGGCTGTGGATGCCGAGGGCAATGTTGTCGACGGTGACCAAATTATGGCGCTGCTGGCCGTAGGCATGAAGGAGGATAATGACCTGCGCTACAACACTCTTGTAGCAACCGTCATGTCTAACCTGGGCCTGAAGCTAGCCATGCAGGAGCAAGGCATCGAGGTGCGCCACACCGCAGTAGGCGACCGCTACGTGCTGGAAGAGCTTAACCGCGGCGATTTCTCCTTGGGTGGCGAGCAGTCTGGTCACGTCGTGTTGCCAGATGATTGCACGACTGGCGACGGCACGCTTACTGGCCTGTCCATTATGGCGCGCATGGCCAAGTCCGGGAAGTCCCTAAAGGAATTGGCATCGGTGATGACCGTGCTGCCGCAGGTCCTCATTAACGTGCCGGTTTCTGATAAGGGTGTCATCATGGACGCCCCTGAGGTACAAGAAGCCATTGCCCAGGCCGAGGAAGAACTCGGCGAAACCGGCCGCGTCCTGTTGCGCCCCTCCGGCACTGAGGAGGTTTTCCGCGTCATGGTGGAGGCCGCCGATAAGGAGCAGGCACGCAAGGTTGCCGGGAGGCTTTCCGCCATCGTTTCCTCGGTCTAGCGCAACTGCCGGGTGCGGAAGAATTTTGGCATCCTAGGGAACCATTTGGCGCAATCCCCAGTCCAATGAAGGTGAGAACTTTTACCGCATATGGATTTGGGGGAATACACCAGTGTCTGAGGTTTTTCTTCGCCCCTTGGAGGCGATGTCCGCACTACGGCAGGTCGTAGCCGATAACGACGAACAACGCGATGCTCACCGGGCCGAGGTGCCGGATTTTCCGGTGGCCGCGGCTGGACGCAACTTTGGCGGCCACGGTGAGCGCATTCGTGATGTCTTGGCGCGCATCCATGAGCGCGGCGGGCAGAGGTTGGATAATTTATCCGCCACCGCCCACGCCGCCCATGAACAGGTGCGCGCCATTGCTGATTTTGATGAGTCCTTCGGCAGCTCCTTTGCACGCGGCGGGGAGGCGGACAGCAAGTGAGTACGCTGACAAAATCCCTGCTGGGGGACTATTCCAACGCGATTTCCCAATTCCAATTCGCATGCTTGGGAAGCTACTCGGGCCCCAGCATGCCGATGAACCTACTGGGGGAGCTAGTCGGTGCGGTGGACGGCATCGCGCCCGAAAACCTGGTGAAAAATACCGTTGCGGCCGTGGGCGGCAACCGCCCGAAGGGAGGCGGTGCTGGATTAGCGGGCTATTTGCAGCAAGATGATTCCGAGGTTGCTCAAGGCGCCATGCGTGAGCACCTGTGCGGCGTGCAGGAAGATTTCGACATTGACCGCCAGGATGCCGCCCATCTCACCAGTTCGGCGGAGCAGTGCTCGGGCGCTATTGCCGACGTCGTCGATGTTTCCGACACCGCCCTCACCGAACTCATCTCTGCGGTCATCCCACTACTGAATATCTTGTCCATGGTGGCCACCAAGCACCCGCTGGCCAGGTTTATTATCCCGATTCTTTCCACCATCGGCGGGCGCGTTATCGAAGAGACGAATCACAATATCGCTAGCACCTGCCGCGACCGCGATGATGCTATTGAGTCCTGCTATAACGAGTTTGAATCGCGCTGCGAATGCGTCTGTGAGCGCCCAATGCCGGAAGAATGCCCGACGCCGGCTAAACCTACAGATAATGCCTGCCCGGCACCGGTAGAGCAATGCCCGGAGACTCCTACTCCCACTAAGCCGATGCCGAAGGAAGAGTGCCCACCTCCGCCGTCGCAGCCCACCGAGCCAGCCCAGGTGGAGTGCCCACCAGAGCCCACGCCCATGCCGGAGCCTGACTCAAAGCGAGAATCGAGCCAGACGACTTCCGCGCCGCCACAGCCGACGCCTCCTTCGCCACCACCTGTTCCGCCAAAGGAATGCCCCGAGCCCGAGCCGGAGCAATCATCCAAGACGGAAGTGCACACGGAGACCACTGCAGAACACGGCGCGGGCTGCCACTGCAATCAGTGCACCGAGCAACCATTTACCGAGCGTCCATCACAGTCCCAGCGCGACGTAGAGATCACCAGGCCGGCGCAGGCGGAGATCATTCCGCCGCAGGAGCCGCCAGAACAGCCACAGCAAGTAGAAGAACTGTGCCCGGAACCTGAATCTCAGCCAGAGCCGAAACCTAAACCAGACATGGATACGGAACCCGCTTCTGGATCGGGCGCAGGCGAGGAAACGCTCTGCCCGGAAAATACCGCGGAAAGTACCGAAGAATGTGTGGAAACGACCCAAACCAGCTCAGAAGGCTGTGAAATTGAATCCTCCTGCAGCGGCAGCCTCGGCCTGGTAGGGGCCGGAATCGCTTTAGTAGGCGTGGGCCTCATTGTGGAAGGCGCCGCGCAGTGCCTGGAGCACATGTCCGAGGCGGATTGCCCGGTGCAAGAGCCCGAACCGGACCCCGTCCCTGAGCCTGAGCCAGAGCCAGAACCTGATCCCTGCCCGGACCCTAAGCCCGAGCCCGAACCGGAGCCGGAGCCAGCTGGTGATGATGGCGTAATGGCGCCGCCTCCTGAGCTGTCTCAGGTAGAGGAGCCAACGCCGCCACCAGAAAAGGTGGCACACCTCCAGGCGGCCGGTCCAGCAGAGGCACCGTCACCAGCCCCTGCTCCGGCTCCTGAACCAGCACCGGCACCGGAGCCGGCCCCGGCACCGCAGCCGGCTCCAGAAGAAGCGCCAGCACCGGCACCAGCGCCGCAGCAGGAGGCGGCACCGGCGCCAGAAGAACCAACCATTAAGGCACGAAAGGCAGGTCAGTGGTAATGAATAACGACTTCGCAGAATTTGCGCAGGGCTTTCGGGAAAGGACGGCTAAACGCCTGCTGGAATTTGAAAAAACGCTGGCGAAAGCGCAAGACGAGCTAGAAAAGTCTGCGGATAAAGCCATGCAAGAGGCGCGAAGGGAGAAGGGGCAGGTGGGGCGTCGGCAAGCGGCGGCGGTGCCAAGGCCACGATATGGCGCTGCCCCGGCGCGCTCAAGGAACGCGTCGGGGCAGGTGCAATCTGTGCTGCGGCGGGGCTAATACCTTAGGCGTCGCGGGTGACGCCGGCGCGCTCGGCCAAGTCCTCGCCTACGAGGCTTTCGACCTTCTTGGCGCTCGCCTCTGGATCCGCAAAGGCGTCATAGGTGGAATCGCCATTGAGGGTGGCCAGCAGGAAGCCGGTGAGCAAGCCGCGGGCGATTTCGGTAGGGCCGGACTGGAAGGCGGCGGTGCCGATGGCCAACTTGCGCAGGCGATCTTCGGTAAAGCCGGCGTGGCTGCCCTTGTCGATGGCGCGGAAGCAGACCGGTCCGTTCCAGTTATAGGCCAGCTTGGCGGGGTTGCCGGCATTGAAAATGTCTTCTTGGCCGGCGCCAATGACCAAGCCCGGGGTAGTAATGCGGCGGGCTGCCTGCACCGCAGACGGCGCGGTGATGGAAGGGTAAATCGCGGCGACGGCGGCGACCTTCTGGTTATCCAAGGCGCCCAGCACGGCCGTGCCACCGCCCATGCCGTGGCCAATCATGCCGAGCTTGCCCGGGGAGACCGTAATATTGCCAGCGCCAAGCTTTACCCCAGCGGCAATCTGCAGCGCGGATTCCATATCCGCGGCCAGGTTGCGGTGGTTAGGGAAGGGGCCGGTCTCGGAATCGGGGGCTACCACGACGATGCCCCAGCTAGCCAGGTGGCGCAGGGTGGCGTGGTAATCCTTAATCTTGTGCATCCAGTCATGGCCAAAGGCCACGGCGGGCAGGCTTTGGCCCTCCGCAGGGGTATAAACCTTGCCGGTGACTCCGGCATAGTCAAGGTCGCCAACCAAAACTCGGTTGCGACCGCGCTTCGACAACGTTGCTAGATGTTTATTCAAATTCGCAGACACGCATTCCAGGATAGAGGAAGATCACCCGCTAGGCGGGAAAGGGTGCGGGTTTATCTGAGAAATGTCTGCGCAGTATCCAGCCGAGCCACGGGTGTGGTGGAAAGGCTTTCCTAAGCCCCTCCTAACTTGCGCGCCTTTGCGCAGGGGAGTGCAATGTGTGGGCAACTACATACTCTATTTTTCTGGGAAGGCGGGCTGCGGTACATGACTACCGGCGTCGTTGATGTGGAAGAACTTTCTACTCGTTATGGGATGGAGGTAAAGACCGAGGTTATTGACCGCGTGGCACATGCCTCCGATGCCTCGCACTACCTGTACACCCCTAAGGCAGTCATTGAGGCCCGCTCGGCTGAGCACGTGGCCGCCATCTTCCGTGCGGGCCGACAGCAGAATGTTCCGGTAACCCTGCGCTCCGGCGGCACTTCCCTTGCCGGCCAGGCCTCTGGCGATGGTTACCTGGTGGATGTGCGCAAGCACTTCCGCGGCATCGAGGTATTGGATGAGGGTAAGCGCGTGCGCGTCCAGCCCGGCGCGACGGTGCGCCAGGTCAACGCTCGCCTTGGTCTGCGCAATCGCAAGCTTGGCCCGGATCCGGCCAGTGAATCTGCCTGCACCATCGGTGGCGTGGTAGCCAATAACTCTTCCGGCATGGCCTGCGGTACCGAGCTCAATACGTATAACACCCTGGAATCGCTGACCTTCGTGCTGCCTACCGGCACCGTGATCAATACCGCCGATCCGGATGCGGACCGGCAGTTCCAAGAGCAGGAACCGGAGCTGGTGGAAACACTCACCCGCCTGCAGCGCCGCGTGCGCGATAACCAGGAGTCCGTGGATATTATCCGCCGCCACTTCCAGCTGAAAAACACGATGGGCTATGGCCTCAATTCCTTCCTGGATTTTGATAGCCCGGTCAAGCTCTTTGAGCACCTGCTCATCGGCTCGGAGGGAACCCTGGCCTTCATTGCAGAAGCGGTATTCCGCACGGTGCCCATTTCCAAGCTGACTACCACCACGGTGGCTGTCTTTGATGACCTCACCGCCGCCACCAAGTCCCTGCCGGCCCTGCTGGATACTGGGGCGGCAACCCTGGAGCTGATGGACTCTGCCTCGATCCGCGTAGGCCAAGGCTTTGATAAGGTTCCGCAGGCCATCACCGGTTTCGATGTGGATAAGCAGGCCGCGCTGCTCATTGAGTACCACGCCGACGCGGAAGAAGAATTGCGGGAGAAGGAGGGCAAGGGCTCGCAGCTTCTGCGCGAGCTGCCGCTGCAATCGCCAGCCGCCTTCTCGGCCGATGCCGCTTCGCGCAATACCGCATGGAGCTTCCGCAAGGGCCTGTATGCCCAGGTCGCTGAGGCGCGCCCGTCCGGTACAACCGCGCTTTTGGAAGACATCGTCGTGCCCGTGGGGGATTTGGCTGATACCTGCTCTTCCCTGCAGGAACTCTTTGCCCGCTATGGCTATGACGATGCCGTGATCTTCGGCCACGCCAAGGACGGCAATATCCACTTCCTGCTCACGGACCGCTTTGAAGGCGATGACGCCATCGGTCGGTATAACGACTTCAACGAGGGCATGGTGGACTTGGTTCTCTCGGCTGAGGGCAATCTCAAGGCTGAGCACGGCACCGGCCGCGCCATGGCGCCGTATGTGCGCCGCCAGTATGGCGACGAACTCTACGCGGTCATGCAGGAACTCAAGCGGGCTTGCGATCCCACCAATACGATGAATCCGGGCGTTATCTTGGACGATGACCCGGATGCGCACATCAAAAACATCAAGCTCAACCCCACCGTGGAAGAGGAAGTGGACCGCTGCGTGGAGTGCGGCTACTGCGAGCCGGTCTGCCCGTCACGCGATCTCACGCTGACCCCACGCCAACGCATTGTGGTGCGCCGCGCCCGCAAGCGCGCGGAAGAAGCCGGCGATAGCCAGCTTGTAGCCGAGCTGGATGAGGCCTATGAATACATGGGCATCGAGACCTGCGCCGTGGACTCGATGTGCCGCACCGCCTGCCCGGTAGGTATCGATACCGGCAAGTTCATCAAACGCCTGCGTCGCGAGGAGGCCCAACCAGCGCAGCAGAAGCTGTGGGGCGCTGCCGCCAAGAACTGGCAGGTGGTTAGCCAAGGCGCCGGGCTGGCGCTGACCGGCGCGCACCTGCTGCCGACCGAGCTGGTCAAAAAGGTCACCGACGTGGGCCGCAGCCTCATCGGCACCGATAGTCTGCCGCAGTACCAGCCGGAGCTGGGCAAGGGCGGCAAGTCCCGTGGCCGGTTGGCCGGGCGCGTGGGTGACCGCTACGCGCAGACCACCGGTATTTACCTGCCGGCATGCGTGAACACCATGTTTGGCCCGCAGGGTGGTGGCAAGGGTACGACCGATTCCTTCGTGGCTCTCTTGGAGCGCGCCGGGGTAGCGCTGGAGGTTCCGGAGGGCATCGACAAGCTCTGCTGTGGCACCCCATGGGCGTCCAAGGGCATGCAGGCCGGCCACGATGCGATGGAGCAGCGCGTGCGCGATATCGTCATGGAGGCCACCGATGGTGCGCGCCTGCCGGTCATCGTGGACGCCAGCAGCTGTACCGCCGGATTTAAGGACATGCTGGAGTCGGTAGGCATTACCGTCATCGACGCCATTAGCTTTACGGCCGATACCCTCCTGCCGCAGCTTGCGGTCAAGAACCCCGCGGCCTCCGTGACCGTGCACCCCACCTGCTCTGCCTTCCAGCTGGGCATGATGGAAGACGTGGAGAAGGTAGCCCGCGCCGCAGCGGCCGAGGTACACATTCCCACTGACTGGAATTGCTGTGGCTATGCCGGCGATCGCGGCATGCTCCACCCGGAGCTAACCGACGCCGCAACGCGCGCCGAAGCAGCGCAAGTCAAGGAAATCGGGGCGCAGTATCACGCCTCGACCAACCGCACCTGCGAGCTCGGCTTGACCCGTGCTACCGGCGAGGATTATCACCACATTCTGGAACTTTTGGAGCAGGCGACGCGCTAGTTTTCCCAGCGCACTAGCGGGCGGGGCGCTATGCCCCCGCTTGCCGACGCCCCGCCCGCCTAGAGGTTTCTTCCCCGTGCTGTAAAATCAGCAACCATGTGTGGAATTGTTGGATATATTGGTCACGCTGGTGGTGACCGTGATTACTTCGCCCTCGACGTAGTTTTGGAAGGGCTGCGCCGTTTGGAATACCGCGGCTATGACTCCGCTGGCGTAGCAATGTACGCCGATGGGGACATTAGCTGGCGCAAGAAGGCCGGTAAGGTCGCTGCGCTGGATGCTGAGATTGAGACCCGCCCGTTGCCAGACTCCGTGCTGGGCATTGGCCATACCCGCTGGGCTACCCATGGTGGCCCTACCGACCTGAATGCGCACCCGCACGTGGTCGATGGCGGCAAGCTGGCCGTGGTGCACAACGGCATCATTGAGAACTTTGCCGAGCTCAAGTCCGAGCTTTTGAACAAGGGCTACAACTTCGTTTCCGAGACCGACACTGAGGTTGCCGCTACGTTGCTGGGCGATGTCTTCCACAACGAGGCCGCTGGTGACCTCACCAAGGCAATGCAGCTGACCTGCTCCCGCCTCGAGGGCGCATTCACCCTGCTGGCCATCCACGCCGAGCAGGCCGATCGCATCGTTGCCGCTCGCCGCGACTCGCCGCTGGTTATCGGCCTGGGCGAGGGCGAAAACTTCCTCGGCTCCGACGTATCCGGCTTCATCGATTACACCAAGTCCGCCGTGGAGATGGACAACGACCAGGTCGTGACCATCACCGCCGACGAGGTAGAAATCACCGATTATGAGGGCAACCCTGCACAGGGCAAGCCATTTGAAATCAAGTGGGATGCCGCCGCTGCCGAAAAGGGCGGCTTCGATTCCTTCATGGAAAAGGAAATCCACGATCAGCCCGCCGCTGTGCGCGATACCCTGCTCGGCCGCTTCGATGAACAAGGCCAGCTGGCTCTCGATGATCTGCGCATCGATGAGAACGTTTTGAAGTCCATCGACAAGATCATCGTCATTGCCTGCGGTACCGCAGCCTACGCCGGTCACGTGGCGCGCTACGCCATCGAGCACTGGTGCCGCATTCCTACCGAGGTCGAGCTCGCCCACGAGTTCCGCTACCGCGATCCCATCGTGAACGAGAAGACCTTGGTCGTTGCACTTTCCCAGTCCGGCGAGACCATGGACACTCTGATGGCCGTGCGCCACGCTCGCCAGCAGGGCGCCAAGGTTATTGCCATCTGTAATACCCAGGGCTCGTCCATCCCGCGCGAATCCGATGCCGCGCTCTACACCCACGCCGGTCCGGAAATCGCCGTAGCCTCCACCAAGGCCTTCCTGGCGCAGATTACCGCCACCTACCTGCTTGGCCTCTACCTGGCCCAGCTGCGCGGCAACATGTTCGCCGATGAAATCCAGAGCGTTCTCGCTGAGCTGCGCCACATGCCGGACAAGGTCCAAAACGTCATCGATGAAGAGGACCAGGTGGCCAACCTGGCCAACTCCATGAAGGATGCGGAATCCGTGCTCTTCCTGGGCCGCCACGTCGGCTTCCCTGTAGCTCTTGAAGGCGCGCTCAAGCTCAAGGAGATCGCCTACCTGCACGCCGAGGGCTTTGCCGCCGGCGAGCTCAAGCACGGCCCGATTGCACTGATTGAGGAAGGCCAGCCGGTCTTCGTTATCGTGCCGTCCCCGCGCGGCCGCGACTCCCTGCACTCCAAGGTCGTTTCCAATATTCAGGAGATCCGCGCCCGCGGTGCCATCACCATCGTGATTGCGGAAGAAGGCGATACCGCCGTGGAGGATTACGCTAACCACGTCATCCGCATCCCGAAGGCGCCGACCCTCATGCAGCCGCTGCTGGCCACCGTGCCGCTGCAGATCTTTGCCGCCCATGTAGCAAAGTCCAAGGGTTACGACGTGGACCAGCCGCGTAACCTGGCCAAGTCCGTGACCGTGGAGTAATCCACGCCGAACGGTACTAGTTAAGCCCCCTTACTTGCCGCGTTTCTTGCGTGGGAGGTAAGGGGGCTTTTGCATTTCATTGAAGCTTGGCGAATACCTAGGCCGCGCCGGATGGCCGCCCTCGGACCGCGACGCTGCGGCTGGCGAGGGAGCGGACCAGGGTCAGACCGAGGAGAGCGCCCTTGCCTTGATCTGGTCGAACTCCTGCTGGGTAATCGCTCCCGAGTCGAGAAGGGCCTTCGCCGAGGCGATCTCATCGGTCGGGCTCGATCCGGCGGAGCCGCCGGCGACGGACTTGATGTACTCATCCTGCCGCTGCTGGAGCTCCTGGCGCGCCTCGACCGCGCGGTCGGTCATCCCCCGACCTCGAACAAGCAGGTACGCGAGCATTCCGATGAACGGCAGCGCGAGGATGAACACCACCCACAGCGCCTTTGCGAAGCCGCCGAGGTCCTTGCTGCGGAAGAGATCTCCGAAGATCCACCACAGGGACATGAACCATGCGAAGAAGATGAAGAACTCGAACATGGCGAGTAGGAATGAGCCGTTGTCGTCGAACATTTGCTGACTGCCTCCTGACTGGATGGACGCTGGCCGAGCGGTCCACGCGGACCCCAGCGCACGACGGTTAGGAACAAGGACGTGCCCGGGCCGTCGCCGAACCATGTTAGCAGCTTTTCCTCACCAAGCGTGGTAGCCGGGTTGCGACGCGCTGACCGGGTTGGGCTGGTGAAGACGGGCCTGGGACTCCACGATTCGTAGCGACCAAGCAACGGATCGAGAGGAGTCCCAGGTGAGTGTTGAGGCTACCGTCCTGCCCGCTGCGATGCTCGGCATCTCGGGGTTGGTGGTGCTTGCCGTCGGTGAGTACGGCGGTGAGCTGGAGCTGTTGGTGGAGACCTCCGAGTCGGTGACCGGGTGCCCGCGGTGCGGGGTGGTCGCGGTGGCCCACGGCCGGCGTGAGCATCTGGTGCGTGACATCCCCTCGGCGGGGCGGCCGGTGCTGCTGGTGTGGCGCAAGCGGCTGTGGCGGTGCGCCGAACCGGCGTGCCCGCAACGTACCCGGTCAGTACACCTAATAAAGCGACGTCAGTACGTTCGCTAATGCTCGAGCTGATCTTTCATCGCTCGTACCTCTTGGCTGCCAGCGTGGTCACTTATTCGCAACCGCCCACCGTGCGTTCTCTACACCCCTCACCGTTGCACTCATGTGAGACATTTGAACGCGCTGTGGCCTTATCCGTCCCCGCGGATTGCTCCTCGCCTGTCATTCCTGAAGGGTGATGCTCCTATGTTGTGTCAAGCTGATTTGAGAAGTTCTTCATAAGCCAA